>Ga0316230_1002251_pt1 | contig 17148 bp, 16 predicted proteins | sample TBH18025metaG_FD_206004 | JGI IMG/M metagenome (GOLD analysis project Ga0316230, IMG submission 206004) | Freshwater microbial communities from Trout Bog Lake, Wisconsin, USA - TBH18025 | ecosystem: Environmental > Aquatic > Freshwater > Lake > Hypolimnion/Profundal zone | place: USA: Wisconsin...
TCCAACACCCAGGAGCGCCAGGATTCCATCTGGAAGGCCCGGGGCGCCTTCCTGGAGGCGATCAAGGCGTCTACCACCGAGATGGACGAATGCGACGTGGTGGTGCCGCGCAACCGGATCGCCGAGTTCGTCAAGTTCGCCGAGGGGCTGCAGAAGCAGTTCGACATCCGGATCAAGAGCTTCGGCCATGCCGGGGACGGCAACCTGCACATCTACGTGCTGCGGGATGACCTGCCGTCGGTGGCCTGGCACGAGAAGCTGGGGCGGGTGTTCGACTGCATGTATCGCAAGTCCAGGGAGCTGGGCGGCAAGGTCTCCGGCGAGCACGGCATCGGCTACGCCAAGCTGCCCTACCTGAGGGAGGCCATGGGGCCGGAGGGCATGGCCCTGCTGCGGGGCATCAAACAGGCCTTTGATCCCAACCTGATCCTCAACCCGGGCAAGGTGGTGGCCTGATCAATCCACCCTTTTCTGGCCTATCGTGAACTGCCTATTGCCCTGGTCTGCTTGACAGGGCCAATAATTGTTCTACATTATTCCAAGGAGGGCAGGTTGCTCCTTCATTGGGACAATCAGAACCGCGAGCACATTGCTCGCCATGGGGTTTCTCAAGAACAGGCTGGGGCGGCATTGGAGGCTGAAGATGCCGTGGTGCGCCAGGACGCCACCCGTCTCAATCGATGGGTCGTCGAAGCCACCGTTGAAGGCCGGACCATGAAAGTCGCCTTCGCAAGGGTCTTCCCGGATGGTTTCAGAGTCATCACCGCCCATTGGATGAGTTCTAAGCGCAGGAGGAAAGCATGACCCCCCAAAAGAAGGCAACCCCTGAGGGGATGAGCATGAAGGCCTTTCTGAAGGTTTCTGCCCCTGGCGAGCCCTTGGAGGTCCTCCAGACGCGCCATGAAGAAGATGCCGAATGGGCAGAGAGGGCCTTTGGCGGCAAAGAACCCCTTGCGCCACCCATAAGAATTCAACGTGGCAGGCCAAAAATGGGAGAGGCGGCACCACAAACGGTGGTCAAGGCGATCCGGCTTCCCGTCCATCTACTTGAAAGACTCCAAGCCAAGGCAGAAGCCCAGGGTCTCTCCTTGAATGCCCTGCTTCAGATGGCCGCCTCGGAATACCTGTCTCATCATCGAGGGGCCTGAAAGCCATTCGAATCTCACCATCCCGCTATATGCCGAGCCCCCAGACGAGCTTCAAGTAGGGGCAATTGTCCGGATCAACTAGGCGACCACGTTCAGGGTGAAACTGAGGCTGCCCTTGCCGGTGTTGGCGAAGGCGTACGGCCGGTCCGCCGCGAACGCGATGGATTCCCCGGCCTTCAGCACCTGGGTTCCGGTTTCCCGTTCCAGCGTCAGTTCGCCCCGGATCACATAGATCATCTCCCGGTAGCCCGGCAGGTCCGGCTCGCCCTGGTAGCGGTCGCCCGGGGCAATGGTCCATTTCCAGAGCTCCACCGTCCGCGAGGCGGGAAAGCTCTGCAGCAGGTCCACCTTGGTGCCGGGCTGGCTGCCCTGCCAGAGCCGCACCCCCTTGTCCGGCAGGCTGTCCTGGGCCACGTGGTCGTTCACCAGTTCCGAAAAGGTCAGGTTGAAGGCCGCGGCGATGTGGCCGAGGGTGGCCAGGCTGACGTTGCTCTCCCCGCTTTCGATCATGCCGATCATGCGCCGGCTCACCGCGGAGCGCTCGGCCAGCTGCTGCTGGCTCCACTGCAGGTCGCGCCGCTTTCTTACCACGTTGCCCGATATGGACCTTAACAATTTTTTGGAATCGAACGGCATGACAACCTCGATGGGAAATATATTGCGCAACCCATGGCTTTGAGCATTATACTGCCCATAAGCGAGGGAGCTACCATGAGCTTGACAGGCACAACCAAATCGATCGAGTACATCGAGCAGGAGAACCAGTACGGGGCCCACAATTACCATCCGCTGGATGTGGTCTGCACCCGTGGCTCCGGCGTCCACCTCACCGACGTGGACGGCAAGCAGTACATGGATTTCCTGGCCGCCTACTCGGCCGTCAACCAGGGCCACAACCACCCGAAGATCGCCGCGGCCATGATCAAGCAGATCCAGACCCTGGCCCTCACCAGCCGGGCCTTCCGCAACGACCAGTTCCCGCCCCTGCTGGAAAAGCTCTGCAAGGTCACTGGCTTCGAAAAGGCCCTGCTGATGAACAGCGGCGCCGAAGCGGTGGAGACCGCCATCAAGGCCATGCGCAAGTGGGCCTATGACGTGAAGGGCGTCGCCCCGGGCCAGGCCGAGATCATCGTCGCCGAGGGCAACTTCCACGGCCGCACCACCACCATCATCGGCTTCAGCACCGATCCGGACAGCACCACCGGCTTCGGCCCGTTCACCCCCGGCTTCAGGATCGTGCCCTACGGCGACCTGGCCGCCGTGGCCGCGGCCATCACCCCCAACACCGCGGCCATCTTCATGGAGCCGATCCAGGGCGAGGGCGGCGTGCTGATCCCGCCCGCCGGCTTCCTCCAGGGCCTGCGCAAGCTGGCCGACCAGAACAACTGCCTGCTGGTCCTGGACGAGATCCAGTCCGGCTTCGGCCGCACCGGCAAGATGTTCGCCTTCGAGCACGAAGGCATCCGCCCCGACGGCATCACCGTCGGCAAGGCCCTGTCCGGCGGCTTCTACCCGGTGAGCGCGTTCCTTTCGAGCAGCGCGGTCATGGACGTCTTCACCCCCGGCATCCACGGTTCCACCTACGGCGGCAACCCCCTGGCCTGCGCCGTGGCCTCCGCCGCCCTGGACGTGCTGCTGGACGAGAAGCTGGTGGAGCGTTCCGCCGAACTGGGCGTGCACTTCAAGGCCCGGCTGGAGGGGATCAAGTCCGAGAAGGTCAAGGCCATCCGCTGCCGCGGCCTGTGGGCCGGGATCGACCTGACCGAGGACGCCGGCCCGGCCAAGTCCTACTGCTACGCCCTCAAGGACCGTGGCATGCTCTGCAAGGACACCCACGTGCGCACCATCCGCCTGGCGCCCCCGCTCGTCATCACCAAAGAGCAGATCGACTGGGCGGTGGACCAGCTTGAAGCCGTGCTCGGTTAAAGGAGAACCCCATGCCAGTCAATCTGAAGGGCCGCAGTTTCCTGACGCTCATGGACTTCTCCGTGGAGGAGGTACGCTACCTGCTCGACCTTTCCCGCGACCTCAAGGCCAAGAAGCGCATGGGCGTCCTTGACCAACCGCTCAAAGGCAAGAACATCGTCCTGCTGTTCGAAAAGGCCTCCACCCGCACCCGCTGCGCCTTCGAGGTGGCGGCCCTGGACTCGGGCGCCCACGTCACCTTCCTGGACAGCAACAGCTCCCAGATGGGCAAGAAGGAGTCCCTGGAGGACAGCGCCAAGGTGCTGGGCCGGTTCTTCGACGGCATCGAGTACCGCGGCTACCAGCAGGAAGTGGTGGAGAACCTGGCCCGGTTTTCCGGCGTCCCGGTCTGGAACGGCCTCACCGACGTGGACCACCCCACCCAGATCCTGGCCGACTTCCTCACCATCGAGGAGCACGTGGCCAAGCCGCTCAACAAGGTGAAGCTGGTGTTCGCCGGCGACATCCGCAACAACATGTCCTACGCCCTGATGTACGGCGCCGCCAAGACCGGCATGCACTTCGTCGGCCTGGGCCCCAGGGAGCTCAACCCCAGCGAGGCGATCCTGGCCAGGGTGCGCGAAGCCGCCAAGCTTACCGGCGCGGTCATCGAGATCACCGACGACGTGAACGCCGTCAAGGGCGCCGACGTCATCTACACCGACGTCTGGGCCTCCATGGGCGAAGAGGACCAGATCCCCGCGCGGGTGCGCCTGCTCACGCCGTTCAAGGTCACCATGGACCTGGTCAGGAAGACGGAAAACCCCGACGTGATCTTCCTGCACTGCCTGCCGGCCTTCCACGACTTCGAGACCAAACTGGCCAAGGAGATGCAGGCCAAGGGCTACGACATCCGCGAAGTCACCGACGAAGTCTTCCGCAGCCGGCACTGCAAGGCCTTCGACGAGGCGGAGAACCGGATGCATACGATCAAAGCGGTCATGGTCGCTACCCTGTAGCAGCCCAGTCGACCGTCTTCAGGCCGGGGACCCCGGCGAATGCCGCCTGGTTGCGGGTGACCACGATCAGGCGGTGCGCCAGGGCCACGCTGGCGATGACCAGGTCCCGCCCGCCGAGGGGCGCGTGCTTGAGGGCCATGCGCAGCCGGGCGTGCTCCCGGGCGGCCTCCCCGTCGAAGGGCAGCACCAGGATGGGCGCCAGGAAGGCCTGGACATCCTTGGCGTGTTGCGCCGGGTGCCGGCTGTTGAGTGCGCCCTGCCACAGCTCGGCTTCATTCATGGCGCTGATGGCCACCTCGGCCGGAGTCACGGCCTCGAGATGGAAGCGGACGCCGAGGTGGTGCCGCAGGGCGAGGATGCAGGTGTCGGTGTCCAGAAGGAACCTCACGGGGACTCCGGCGGAAGCGCTTCGGCAGCCGCGAAGTCCTCACCCACCGGACCGAAACCCTCCCAGTAGCCCCGGGGCCAGGCCCCCCGCCCCGCCGGACGCAGGATCACCGCGTCGCCATCCCGGTAGCCGACCGCTTCGGGCGCATCGATCCGCAGTTCCTTGGGCAGACGGGCAGCCTGGCTGCCTCCATGGCGGAACAGCTTGACTGGATATTCGGGGAAATCCTTGGAGGGGGGCATGCTTGGCCGCCAATGTAGATACTAGTATCTACATTGGCCCTGTCAACGCGTGCTTGCGGATCGAAACAATCCTTGGCATTCCGGGGCGGGTCCGGCATAAGTTGGAACGGAGGGACCGTGACGGCCGAGTTCTGCACAATGGATGGCCTGGACCGGCTGGCGGAGGATGACCGGGCCGCGCTGCTGGGTCTGGCCGGGCTGGGCCTGCCCACCAGCAACAGCCACCTGGCCCGGGTCATGGCCGGCACCCGGGGCTTCCCCCAGGCCCCGGCCTGGGCGGCGAACCCCCGGCTGCTGCAGGATCGGCTCCTGCGCCTCAAGGGCCTGGGCCTGGCCGAAACCACCCGCCAGGGCTACTGGATCTGCGCCGAAACTGCCCTGGAATCGGCGGCCCGGATGGCCCACGCCCGGGGCGTGCTGGGCCGGCTGCACCAGGGCGCCCTGGCGGACGCCGGCCGCGGCGCGGTGCAGCCCGACGCCCGCATGCGCTGCCGGGCGGAGCTGCGGCTGGCCTTCCTGGAAGGCGACCACGCGCGCTGGCTGCCCCTGCGCCAGCGCTTCAACCAGCAGTTCGGCGCCACCCTCCGCCACCGGGACCCGCTCGGCTTCATCTGCGGCGACCCGTTCGAGCCCGCCTGGTTCGGCGCCCTGGACCCCGCGGCCCAGGCCTACGGCTGCCAGGCCCTGCTCCTGGACCAGGCGCTGCTCGGCCTGCGCTCCCAGGCCTTCCTCGAATGGCTGGAAGGCCAGGCCCGGACCCCCCGGGCCACCCCTTCGGCACTGACCATCATGCTGTTCCTGATCCTCCAGGGCCGTGCCGGGGAACTGGACCCCTGGAAGTCCGCCCAGCCGCCCAGGACGCGCAGCACCTACGGCTGGGCCGCCCTGGAGGCCATGGCGGCCCTGGCCGGAGGCGATCCGGCCCTGGCCGCGATCCGGTTCAAGCAATGCCTGGTCCGCCTGGAGCTGGCCAGCGGCCGCGCCACGGTGCTCCTGCCCGGGCTCTACGAGCCCTTCCACATCCTCGCCCTGCTGGCCATCCGGGACCCCCAGGCCCGGGGCCGGATCGACCTGCTGGGCCGGCGCGACCCGGAGGATCCCATTCCGGCCACCCTGCGCCGGCTCGCCCAGGCCCTGGCCGGCATCCCCGGACCGCCGTCCAGGCCCCGGGTCACCCCCAACACCGTCCTCAACCTGTTCCTGGAAGCCCTGGGCGCCTACCTCGCGGGCGAAACGCCGGATCCGGAACAACCGGACCGCCTGCTGCGCGCCTGCGCCCCCCTGCCCCTGGGCTGGTTGGCAGGGGAACTGCGGGAATTGCGCGAGCGGCTCCAGGGCCGGCCCGCCCGCCCCAGCCCCCTGCTGGACCTGGTGCCCCGGCAGGAGCCCTGGGAACGGGCGCTGGCGAGCATGCGCCGGCTGGGCCAAACCGCACGCCAAGCCGAACCAGCCGAAAATTGATAATTCACCTATTTACAACACTTATCGATAAGTGACCGATGCATCCCCGCCCCAGTGATTGCCCGTCCCCCCCTTTGAATCCATCATGGGGAGATCGGCCCCGGCCGAATGGAGACTTACGGATGGATTCCGCCTTGCCCAGCCAGACCGCCCGGATCAGGATCGCCGTCCTGTCCATCGTCGTGGGCTGCCTGGTGCTGGGCATGAAGTATTTCGCCTTCCACGTGTCCCAGTCGGCCGCCCTCAAGTCCGACGCCATCGAGAACGTGGTGAATGTGGTGGCGGCGGTGTTCGCCCTGGGGGCGATCATCTTCGCCGACAAGCCGGCCGATCGCGAGCACCCCTACGGCCACGGCAAGATCGAGCACTTCTCGGCGGCCTTCGAGGGCGGCATGATCAGCCTGGCCGCCGTGCTCATCGGCTACGAGGCGATCCGCTCCATCGTCGAAGGCGTGCCCATCCGCAACCTGACCCTGGGCCTGGGCATCAACTTCGCGGCCGGGGTGATCAACGGGCTCCTGGGCCTGTTCCTGGTCTGGCAGGGCAAGCGCCACAAGTCCAGCGCCCTGGAGGCCGACGGGCACCACGTGTTCTCCGATTTCTACGTGACCCTCGGGCTCGGCGCGGGCCTCCTGCTGGTCAAGGCCACCGGCCTGACCTGGCTCGACCCGGCCATGGCCATGGCCGTCTGCGCCATGCTGGCCTACACCGGCTTCAAGCTGGTGCGCAGCTCCAGCGCGGCCCTGCTGGACACCGAGGATCCGGACATGGTGCAGCGCCTAGTCGCGGCCATCAACCAGGTCCGGTCCAAGGACATCGTCGCCATCCACGAACTGCGCACCCTGCGTTCGGGCCGCTACATCCACGTGGACATCCACATCATGATCCCGGAATTCTACGGCATCGGCCAGGGCCACGAACTGGCCGACAGGTTCGGCAAGGCCGTGCTGGAAGTGGCGGGCATCGAAGGCGAGCTGCACACCCACGTGGACCCCTGCGTCAAGACCTTCTGCGACCAGTGCGAGGTGGACCCCTGCCCGGTCCGGGCCCAGCCGCAAACCAATGAATCCACAATAACGATGGACCAGGCGGTTTCCCACGGCCCCATCTAGACGGCGGGTTGGCATCGGATTCGCTCTGGATCCTCCAGTGTCAACATGCTGACCTTCCTCGACCGCCTCCTGCCGTACCTGGCCCGCCTCGCCAAGCGGGTAGACCTGGCCGCGCCGATATTCGTGCTGATCGTCATGGTGGTGATGATCCTGCCGCTGCCGGCGTTCATCATCGACATCCTGATCGTCTTCAACATCACCATGTCCCTGGTGATCCTCATGGTCGGCATGTATGTCGCCCGGCCCCAGGAGTTCAACGCCTACCCCTCGATCCTGCTGATGATCACCCTGTTCCGCCTGGCCTTGAACGTGGCCACCACCCGGCGGATCCTGCTCTACGGCGGCGAGCAGGGGCCCGAAGCGGCCGGGCACATGGTCCAGGCCTTCGGCCAGTTCGTCGTGGGCGGCAGCTACGTCATCGGCCTGGTGGTGTTCCTGATCCTGCTGGCGATCCAGTTCATCGTCATCAACCACGGCGCCGGGCGCATCGCCGAAGTGACCGCCCGCTTCACCCTGGACGCCATGCCCGGCAAGCAGATGGCCATCGACGCCGACCTCAACGCCGGCTACATCGACGAAATGGAAGCCCGCCGGCGCCGCAAGGACCTGGGCGCGGAAGCCAACTTCTACGGCGCCATGGACGGCGCGGTGAAGTTCACCCAGCGCGACTCGGTCGCAGCCCTGATCATCCTGGCGGTCAATATCGTCGCCGGCATCATCATCGGCATCGTCAAGTACAACCTGCCGGTGATGCAGTCCCTGGAGACCTTCACCCTGCTCACCGTGGGTGACGGGCTGGTGACGGCCATCCCCAGCCTGCTGATCTCCGTGGGCGGCGCCATCCTCACCACCCGCAGCGGGTCCACCTCGCCCAACCTGGGCACCGAGGTCATGGGCCAGCTCGGCCTGGACTTCCGGCCTCTGGCCATCGCCGCCGCCGTGCTGTTCCTGTTCGGCGCGGTGCCGGGCCTGCCGCTGGTGCCGTTCTGGGTCATGGGCGCGCTGTTCGCCGTCATGGCCTACACCACCTGGAAATTTGCCGGCCAGAAGGCCCTGGAGAAGGTCGAGGCCGAGACCCGGGCCAAGCCCGCCGAAGGGCCGGAGCGGGTGGAAGCCCTGCTCAAGGTCGATCCGCTGGGCCTGGAAGTGGGCTACGGGCTGATCCCGCTGCTGGACGCCGCCCACGGCGGCACCGTGCTGGAGCGGATCAAGGCGCTGCGCCGGCAGATGGCCCAGGACATGGGCATCGTCGTGCCGCCCATCCGCATCCGCGACAACCTCCAGCTGCCGGCCAACACCTACCGGCTGCTGCTGCGCGGCGAGGAGATCGCCCGCAGCACCGTGGCGCCCGGCATGTTCCTGGCCATGAACCCCGGCACCGCCACCGGCGACATCCAGGGCACCGCCACCACCGAGCCGGCCTTCGGCCTGCCCGCCTTCTGGATCGCCGAAAACCAGCGCGACCATGCACAGCTCATGGGCTACACCGTGGTGGACGGCGCCACCGTCATCACCACCCACATCTCCGAACTGGTCAAGCAGCAGGCCCCCGAGCTGATCGGCCGGATGGAGGTGCAGCAGCTGCTGGACGCCCTGAAGGAAACCTACCCCAAGCTGGTGGAGGACCTGGTGCCCAACGTCGTGCCCCTGGGGGTGATCCAGAAGGTGATCCAGAACCTGCTCCGGGAGCGGGTGCCGGTGCGCGACCTGGCCCGGATCCTGGAGGCCACCGCCGACGCCATCGGCATCACCCGCGACCCGCTCACCCTCACCGAGTATGTGCGCCAGCACCTAGGACGCTCGCTCACCAGCCCGCACCTTTCCGACAACAACGAGCTGGGCGTGCTGGTGCTCGACCCCAAGCTGGAACAAACCATCCAGTCCGGCATCGAAACCACCGACCGGGGCAGTTTCCTGGCCATCGACCCGGGCAAGCTGCAGGAACTGCTCAACCGGATCACCTCCGGCATCGCCAACCTGCTGCCCGGCGCCCAGCCGGTGCTGCTCACCAACCCGGTGGTGCGCCCGCACCTGCGCCACCTGCTGGAACGGGCCCTGCCCCATCTGGTGGTGCTGAGCCACAGCGAAGTGCCCATGGACGTGCGGGTCATCAACCTCGGTACCGTCGCATGACCTCCTCCCACCGCCTTGATCGGATCTCCCCATGCGCGTGAAGACCTTCGAAGCGACCTCAATGCAGGAAGCGCTCAACATCGTCAAGCAGGACATGGGCGAAGAGGCCTTCATCCTGTCCACCCGCACCAAGCAGCGCAAGAACGCCATGGGCCTGGGCGAGGAGCCCATCATCGAAGTCACGGCCGCGGTGGACGAAGCCGCCGACTCATCCGCCGCCCGGGGTGCCGGGCAGCCCGAACCCAGCCTCCCGGCCAGCGGCGTCTACGCCCTGCGGCCGCCGCTGGCCGGCCGGGCTCCTTCGCTTCGGCCCAACCCGATCCGCGACCAGGCGCCGCCGCCCGCCGCGCAGCCCTTGCCGCCCAGGGCGCCGAACCCGCCCGCGGCGCCCCCGCCGCCGCCGGTTGACCTGCAGCCGCTGCGCCGGGAGCTGCTGGAGATCAAGGGCGCGGTGGAGGCCCTGAAGGACCAGGAGGGCCGGAACCAGTCCATCCTGCGCGAGCTGGACCAGATGAAGGTTCAGCTCAACCGCATCCAGAAGCAGGGCATGCCCCAGGCCCAGCTGCAGCTGCCCCAGACCATGCTCGGCCTCTACGGCGAACTGGTGGCCAACGACGTCGACCCCATGATCGCCCTGCGGTTGTGCGAATACACCCAGCGCACCCTGCTGGAGCAGGGACCGGAAACGGTCGACCCGGAGCAGGCGCGCCTGTTCATGCGCCGGGTGATCGCCGACTTCATCCCGGTGGCTTCGCCCATCCAGCTGGAGCCGGGAAAGCTGCGGGTGGCGGCCCTGGTCGGCCCCACCGGCGTCGGCAAGACCACCACCATCGCCAAGCTGGCCGCCTACGCCAAGCTCGAGCTGAAGCAGAAGGTCGCCCTGCTCACCCTGGACACCTTCCGCATGGCCGCCGTGGACCAGCTGCACCAGTACGCCGAGATCCTCCAGGTGCCCCTGCATGTGGCCCTCACGGTGGAGGACCTGCGCGCCGCCATGCGCTTCTACCAGGACCGGGCCCTGGTGCTGATCGACACCCCCGGGCACAGCCCCAAGGACTCGGAGATGCAGAACCAGCTGCGCCGTTTCCTGGACGAGCTGCCGGACGTGGAGACCCACCTGGTGCTTTCCGCCACCACCAAGCCCCGGGACCTGGCCGACATCGCCCAGCGCTTCGAGCCGCTCAAGCCCGGCCGGATCATCTTCACCAAGCTGGACGAAACGTCCACCTTCGGCCCCCTGCTCTCCACCCTGGTCCGGGTCAAGCGCCCCCTGAGCTATCTGGGCACCGGCCAGGAGGTCCCCCAGGACCTGGAGCTCGCCACCAGCCGGCGGGTCGCGGACCTGATCCTGCCCCTGGTGACTTCATGAACGTTAGGTGGCGTTACGAAATGACCTGCGTTTTTTGCAGGGAAATTGGCTACGCCACCTCATGCCGGAGCACCACCAGAATGATTAATGTTGTCAACTCGCAACGGCCATACCCCCTTCCCCAGGCCCAATCATGAACGATCAAGCCAATCGCCTCAGAGCGCTCGCCCGCGGCCAGGCGCCGGAAACCACCCTGTTCAGCTCCCGGGTGATGGCCATCGCCTCCGGCAAGGGCGGCGTCGGCAAGACCAACGTGGTGGCCGGGCTGGCCATGGCGCTGGCCCAGCTGGGCCAGCGGGTGGTGGTGCTGGACGCCGACTTCGGCCTGGCCAACCTCGACATCCTGCTCGGGCTCAGCCCCGAATTCACCCTCGAGCACGTGCTGCGCGGCGAGAAGCTGATGGAGGAGATCCTCCTGGACGGCCCGTTCGGCATCCGGATCATCCCGGCCAGCAGCGGCATCCAGGAGCTCACCCGGCTGGACGCCGCCGCCGAGATGCGGCTGATCCAGGGCCTGCAGCGGATCTCGGCCACCAACGACTGGCTGCTGATCGACACCGCCGCCGGCATCCACGATTCCGTCATCAAGCTGCTCATGGCCGCCCAGGAAGTGCTCCTGGTGACCACCCCCGAACCCACCGCCCTGGTGGACGCCTACGCCATGGTCAAGGTGGTGCACCTGCGGGACAGCCAGAAGCCCTTATGGCTGCTCATCAACAACGCCCAGAACCAGGAGGAGGCGGAGGAGACCATCGAACAGCTGCAATCCGCCACCCGCCGCTTCCTGAACCGGGAACTGAACGTGCTGGGCATGCTGCCCACCGATCCCTTCATCCTGCAGGCGGTGCGCCAGCAGCGCGGGGTGGTGGACCTGTTCCCGCAGGCGCCCGCGTCCATGGCGCTGCACGCCGCGGCTCGACAATTGCAGGAGAAGATCCCCTTACAAAAGGATGGTTTTGCTGCATTCTGGAAAGGCCTAAGCACAGAGGAACCATGAAACCAGGGGAGCAGCCGGGGAACAAGGCGGCAGCCGCCGAAGGGGCCAAGCGCCCGGCGGCAGCCGCGCCCGCCGCCCGCGCCGCCGCCCTGGCCTACGGACGCAACGCCCAGCTGGCGCCGCCGGCCGCGCCGCCGCCGAGCGCCGCCCAGGAGGCCCAGGAGTTTCCCCTCGAAGGCCAGGACCGCGACGCGCTGATCACCGAGTGCCTGCCGCTGGTGAAGTTCATCGCCCTGCGCATCTCCTCCCGGCTGCCGGCCCACGTGGAGGTGGACGACCTGATCCACTCCGGCATCCTCGGCCTGATGGACGCGGTCAAGAAATTCGAGCCCGACCGCAACGTCAAGTTCAAGACCTACGCCGAGCAGCGCATCCGCGGCGCCATCCTGGACGGTCTGCGCGACCTGGACTGGGTGCCGCGCAGCCTGCGGCGCAAGAAGAAGGAGATCGAGACCGCCTACCACCTGCTGGAGCAGCAGAAGGGCCGCGCCGCCACCGACGAGGAGGTGGCCGCCCACCTGGGCCTGACCCTGGACGAGCTGCACCATTCCCTGGACGACCTCAAGGGCGTCACCCTGGGCACCTTCATGGACGCCGGGGAGAACGGCGACGGCGAGAACCTCATCAGCTTCGTCCCCGACCCGGACGGCGAGGATCCGCACGTCCTGCTCCAGTCCAAGGAAGTGAAGAGCATGCTCAAGACCGCCGTGGACCGCCTGCCCACCAAGGAGCGCTTCGTGGTGCAGCTCTACTACTTCGACGAGCTGACCATGAAGGAAATCGGCACCCTGCTCAACATCACCGAAAGTCGGGTATCACAATTGCATACCAAGTCCATGCTCCGGCTCCGGGGCAAGCTCAAAGAACATCGGATCGAAAGGTAACCGGGAAGCCAAATGGCCAAGATTCTCAGCCAGGAAGAGGTCGATGCCCTCCTGAAGTCCCACGCCAAGGGGACCAAGGCGGCCGCGCCCGCGCCCAGCGCCCCGGAAAAGCCGGCCAGTTCTGCCCCCTCGCAGCGGGCAAAAAAAGCCCAGCCCCTGAAGAAAGTCACCTTATACAACTTCCGCCGCCCGGACCGGGTCAGCCGGGAGCAGATGCGCTCGCTGCATTTCATGCACGACCGGTTCGCGCGCAACTTCTCAAGTTCGCTGTCCGCCTACCTGCGCACCATCACCGAAGTGAACCTGGTGAGCGTCGAGCAGCTCAGCTACCAGGAATTCCTGCTGTCCGTGCCGGACCCCACCTGCTTCAACGCCATCTCGATCCGCCCGCTGGAGGGCGCCTTCGCCCTGGAAGTGAATCCCCAGCTGGTGTTCCCGATCATCGACAAGATGCTCGGCGGGCCGGGGGACGCGCTCAAGCACCTGCGCACCATGACCGACATCGAGCAGTCGATCTTCGACGGGGTGCTCAAGCTGGCCCTGGACGACCTGCGCGAGGCCTGGCGCGGCATCATCGACCTGGAGTTCCGCATCCAGGCCCGGGAGACCAGCCCCCAGCTGATCCAGATCGTCGCCCCCAACGAGGTCGTCCTGCTGGTGGTGTTCGAAGTGAAGATGGGCACCGTGGTGGGCATGATCAACCTGGCCATCCCGTCCATCATCCTGGAGCCCGTGGCCAACAAGTTCGACCAGGAGATGTATACCGGCTACAAGAAATCCTCCACCTTCGAGGAGGCCAAGCTGCTGATGGAGAGCCTGCGCCGGTGCGACATGGAGGTGGCCGCGGAGATCCGCGGCACCAACCTGCGGCTTTCGGACATCCTCGGCCTCCAGGCCGGCGACCTGATCCCCCTCAACAAGCGGTTCGACGCCATGCTCGACCTCACCGTGGACGGGATCCCCCGCTTCCAGGGCTACATGGCCTTGAACCCCAACCAGAAGCGGGTGTTCCAAGTGACCACCACTCCCCAGGAGGGATGACATGGATCCCGTGATGTCCGACCTCAACCAGAAGATCGGCAGCTGCTTCGCCGAAAGCATGTCCTCGGTGTTCTCCATGCTCACCGGCCGGGAATTCGCCATCAAGGCCCAGGAAGGCGACACCCTGGACCACACCGGCGTCTCCGTCCTGCACCAGTCCCCTGTGGTCTACGTCAAGGCCCACTACACCAAGGGCATGACCGGGATCATCCTGTTCGCCCTGCCGCTCAAGGAGGGCACCATGCTGGTGGACCTCATGCTGGGCGGCGACGGCACCCCCTCCCAGGAGCTGGCCGGCGATTCCCGCGACGCCCTGGCCGAGACCTTCAACCAGATCATGGGCTCGGCCAACCAGGCGCTGAGCGACCTGGCCGGGGAGACCCTGTCCATTGCCAACGTGGAGATCTTCTCCTCCCAGGAGCCCGAGGCCGCCTCGCTGGAAGACGCGCTGGGCCCCGGCCCGTTCTACGACCTGCCCCTGGAGACCGTCCAGGAGACCCTCAGCACCCTCATCCACCTGCTGATCCCCGATCTGCTGGTGCAGCAGATCAAGCGCAAGCTCGGCATCGGCGAGCCCCAGGCCGTCGCCGCCCCGCCCGCGGCCCCCGAACCCGAGCCCGCCCCCGCCGCCGCCCCGGCAGCGCCCCGGGCCGCGGCCGCGCCGGCCGCCGCCGCGCCCTCGCCCATGACCCAGCCGCTCCGGCCCGCGGCCAATGTCGACACCGGCAACCTCGACCTGCTCATGGACATCGAACTGCCGCTCATGGTGCGCATGGGCCAGACCGAGATGGGCCTGGGCGACCTGCTCAAGCTCACCCCCGGCTCCATCCTGGAATTGAACCGCGCGGCGGACGCCCCCGTGGAACTGCTGGTGAACAGCAAGCTCATCGCCAAGGGCGAAGTGGTGGTGGTGGACGGCAATTTCGCCTTCCGCATCACCGAAATCGAGAGCACCGACACGCGCATCCGCAGCCTGGTATAAAAGTTCGGCCAGGTGTGGCAGCCCGGCCACAGCTGTGGCGCCTGGGCCGCCACGCAGTGTGGGATGAAGACTACATTGGCATTTCCGCGGCAACCGCATATGTTTGGGGAACACAAGCCGTCCTGTTGAGTCCTGACCGGACCCCCTTTTCTTTCCCAGTCGTGTGGAGCCAACTATGTGTGGAATCGTCGGATACATCGGGACCCAGCCCGCCGCGCCGATCCTGGTGGAGGGGCTGAAGAGCCTCGAATACCGGGGCTACGACAGCGCCGGAATCGCCCTCGCCCCGGGTGACGGCAAGTTCCGGATCACCCGGGCCTCCGGCAAGCTGGCCAACCTCCAGGCCCGGGTCGACCTCGGCGACACCACGCCCCTGGGCATCGGCCACACCCGCTGGGCCACCCATGGCCGGCCCACCGAAGAGAACGCCCACCCCCACCGCAGCGCCGACGGCCGGGTGGTGGCGGTGCACAACGGCATCTTCGAGAACTTCCTGGAGCTGCGGGCCGAACTCAAGGCCGAAGGCCAGACCTTCACCACCGAGACCGACACCGAATGCTTCCCGGTGATGGTCGCCCAGATCATGCGCAGCACCCCCGATTTCCGCAAGGCCTTCACCCAGGCCGTGGGCCGCATGCGCGGCATCTACGCCATCGCCTGCCTGCACGCTACCGAGAACAACCGGATCCTGGTGGCCCGCAGCGGCCCCCCCCTCTGCATCGGCTTGGGCGAAGGGGAGAATTTCGTCGCCTCCGACGTCGTCCCGCTGCTGCGCCACACCCGCCGGGTGATCTACCTGGAGGACGGCGACCTGGCCGAAATCCGCGCCGACAAGGTGGAGATCTTCCGGCTGGACGGCGTCCCGGTGCGCCGGCCGGTCATCACCATCCCGTACGACCCGGTGGCGGCCGAGAAGGGCGGCTTCAAGCACTTCATGCAGAAGGAGATCTTCGAGCAGTCCATGGCCGTCTCCAACACCCTGGTGAACCGGCTGCCGGTGAACGGCGAGGCCATCCCGCTGGAGCTGCCCTTCAGCGACGCCGAGCTGAAGGGCTTCCAGCGCATCGTCATCCTGGCCTGCGGCACCAGCCGCCACGCCGGGCTGGTGGGCCAGTTCTACTTCGAGCAGCTGGCCAAGATCGGCGTCGACGTGGACTACGGCTCCGAGTACCGCTACCGGGACCCGGTGGTGATGGCCAACACCCTGGCCATCGGCATCACCCAGAGCGGCGAGACCGCCGACACCCTGGCCGCCCTCAAGGAGGCCGCCGCGCGGGGAGCCCGCACCCTGGCCGTGTGCAACGTGCTGGGCTCCACCGCCACCCGCCAGGCCGAAGGCGCCATGCTCACCCACGCCGGCCCCGAGATCGGCGTCGCCTCCACCAAGGCCTTCACCACCCAGCTGGTGGCGCTGCTGCTGCTGGCCATGCGCATGGGCGAACTGCGCGGCACCCTGGATCCCAAAACCCGCACCAGCCTGCTGCAGGCCCTGCGCGAACTGCCCGCCGTGCTGGACCGGGTCTCCGGCATGGACCGGCAGATCTACAAGTGGGCCCAGAAATGGCGCGAGGCCACCGATTTCCTCTACCTGGGCCGCGGCCCGCTCTACCCCATCGCCCTGGAAGGCGCCCTGAAGCTGAAGGAGATCTCCTACATCCACGCCGAAGGCTACCCGGCCGGCGAGATGAAGCACGGCCCCATCGCCCTCATCGACCAGCACCTGCCCATCGTCGCCCTCATGCCGAGGGACGGCCACCGGGAGAAGACCCTGTCCAACCTCCAGGAGGCAGCCGCGCGGGACGGCCGGATCCTGGCCCTGGTGACCGAAGGCGACCATGGGCTGGACGACATCGCCGAGGACGTCCTGCAGCTCCCGGCAATCAACGACTGGCTGGCGCCCATCCTCTACGTCGTCCCGCTCCAGCTGCTGGCCTACCACATCGCCGTCATCCGCGGCTGCGACGTCGACCAGCCGAGGAACCTGGCCAAGAGCGTGACGGTCGAGTAACTCCCGCTCGACAGGCGCACACGTCGCGCTATAATGGTTCTTCGACCTTTTTTGGCGCGTAGCTCAGGGGTTAGAGCACTACCTTGACACGGTAGGGGTCGGTGGTTCGATTCCACTCGCGCCAACCAAAAGAACCAAAGTCAATACAACACTTAGGCCCCTTTCGAGGGGCCTTCTTGTTGCCGGTATTTTACTATTTTTGGATTCCATCCCACGTACATCCCACAAATCGGTTCCCTGATACTTGGCGATACGTGGCACTAGCCCACAGAGTCAAACCCTTTGGTGGAGCCCATCTCCCTGTCCAGGAAGGCTTGAAGCTCGGTCACCGGGATGAGGATCTTCCGGCCCAACCTGACCACTCGCAGCCTGCCCTCTTCGATCATAGCATAGGTGCTTGTCTTTCCAAGGTTTAAAGCCTCAGCCGCTTCTTCGACCGTGTAGGCCAGTTTGGGGATG
>Ga0316230_1002262_pt1 | contig 17088 bp, 14 predicted proteins | sample TBH18025metaG_FD_206004 | JGI IMG/M metagenome (GOLD analysis project Ga0316230, IMG submission 206004) | Freshwater microbial communities from Trout Bog Lake, Wisconsin, USA - TBH18025 | ecosystem: Environmental > Aquatic > Freshwater > Lake > Hypolimnion/Profundal zone | place: USA: Wisconsin...
TCAGCACAGCGGCGTGAAACGCTTAGTGGCTTTGAGCGCAATCCGTTATAATTTGCGCCTTAAATTTTTGAATGAGCCTTATGACCGTATTGTTGTGGATTGTTGCGGCCAGTGTTTTGGGTGGTGTACTGAGTGTAGCAAGTGCAGCATTGTTTGCGATGCATGCACGTGCGCACTGGCTGAACGGCCTGGTAAGTTATGCGATCGGTGCGTTACTGGGTGCAGTTTTTCTCGATATTTTGCCGGAAGCGATCAAACTAACTGGCAATGTTGCCATGCTTAGCGGCACAATTTTATTTGGTATCCTGTTGTTTTTCATACTTGAAAAGCTTTTGCTGTGGCGACACTGTCATCACGATCATTGCGAAGTGCATGAGGCTGTACATAGCTATCGTCGCAGCGGTTTGATGATTTTGGTCGGCGGTTCGTTTCATAATTTTGTGGATGGTATTATCATTGCGGCGGCCTTTCTGACCGACATACATCTGGGTATTGTCACGGCACTGGCGATTATCGCGCATGAAATTCCTCAGGAGGTCGGTGACTTCATGATATTGTTGCATTCGGGCTACAGCAAACCGCGCGCAATAGCACTTAATCTTATCTCCAGTCTGGCTACCTTGATCGGTGGTTTGCTGGCCTATTTTGCGCTGCAATCCCTGCAAAGTATCGTGCCGACCCTGTTGGCCCTGGCTGCCGCAAGCCTGATTTATATTGCCGTGGCGGATTTGATTCCCGGTTTGCATCAGCGCACCCGTATACGCGACACCGTGGAGCAGGTCTTGCTGATCGTGGCAGGCATTTCATCCATTTTTTTTGTCAATCTCGCAGTCGGCACCTGATGTTGAAAATATCAACTCTGGCGGTAATAAATCGCAAGTTGACTGAGCCATGAACATTGCCATAACGATGCGATGGGTACGTTGGCAGGGAATTTTTCCGGTTATCCAATCAGTCGGTGCCGGATATAAGGTCGTTGCAGGGAAAGTTGGTCAATTGATATTTAACCCGTCAGATTTAATGTTCCACTAAATTACAAAGCACTATGAAAATAATGAATAAAATCCCTTCGGTTGGCTTCGTGTCGCTGGGCTGTCCGAAAGCGACTGTTGATTCCGAGCATATCCTGACGCGACTGCGTGCTGAAGGCTACCTGATTTCTGCCAGTTACAGTGAGGCCGATCTGGTGGTAGTGAATACCTGCGGCTTTATCGACAGCGCAGTGGAAGAATCTCTGGATGCCATTGGTGAGGCGCTGGCTGAAAATGGCAAAGTGATCGTCACCGGTTGTCTGGGGGCGAAGGGCGATGTAGTAAAACAGACCCACCCTAAAGTGCTTGCCGTGACAGGTCCGCATGCTGCCGATGAGGTGATGGAAGTCGTGCATCAGCACCTGCCCAAGCCACATGACCCTTTTGCTGATCTGGTTCCGCCGCAAGGCATACGCCTGACGCCCAAACATTATGCTTACTTGAAGATTTCTGAAGGATGCAATCATCGCTGTACTTTCTGCATCATCCCCAGCATGCGCGGCGATCTGGTCAGTCGTCCTGTTGGTGAAGTGATGACAGAAGCTGAAAATCTGGTCAAGGCAGGCGTCAAAGAATTGCTGGTGATTTCCCAAGATACCAGCGCTTATGGCGTGGATCTGAAATATCGCACCGGTTTCTGGAATGGAAAACCCCTGAAGGCGCGCATGACTGAACTGGCAGTCGCGTTAGGAACTCTGGGGGTATGGGTGCGATTGCATTATGTGTACCCTTATCCGCATGTGGATGAGGTGATTCCGTTGATGGCTCAGGGCAAGATTCTGCCCTATCTGGATATTCCATTTCAGCACGCAAATCAGCGCATTTTGAAACTGATGAAACGGCCTGGCGACAGTTCAAATGTGCTGGCACGTATCAAAAAGTGGCGGGAGATTTGTCCTGAAATTACACTGCGCAGCACTTTTATTGTCGGCTTTCCGGGCGAGACGGAAGCTGAATTTGAAGAATTGCTGGCGTTTCTTCGTGTGGCACAGCTTGATCGTGTCGGCGCATTTGCCTATTCGCCGGTAGAAGGCGCCGTTGCCAATGAATTGCCTGATCATGTTCCAGCTGAAATTCAGCAGGATCGCCTGGGCCGGTTGATGTTGCTGCAGGAAGAAATCAGCGAAACAAGATTGAAACTGAAGATCGGCCGGACGCTGACGGTACTGGTGGATGAAGTGGACGAAGATGGTGCGATTGCGCGAAGTTTTGCCGATGCGCCGGAAATCGATGGCCAGGTGTATATCAGTGATGGCCAGCATCTGAAGGCCGGCGATATGGTTGAAGTCATTATTACCGATTCTGATACCCATGATCTGTGGGGTGAACTGGTTTAATCAGGGCTTGCACCGTGTCCGGATAAGCTGCAAGCTATGGGGCGATGAAATCAACTAACGATCATGGACAAGCAATTATCTGAACATACGCTGGCGATTGTGAGGCTTGTCTTTGCGACGTGCCTGTCACTGAAGTAACAAAGCGGGAAGCGAGCATTTCTGTCGCCCTGCAGACCGGGATGTGCGGTGGCAGTAAGGGCGCAAATATTTCCAGCGAGCGAAAGTCGCGCCTAATGTTGAACGCGGGCAGGACTGAAACTTTCTGATGAAAGTGGCATGCCGGGCGGTGGCGTGTTTTGCAGGTCTTTTCTGAATTGCTCGCGTTCTTGTGGTGACATTTGTTCAAAGCGTTCGCGCATTTCACGTCGTCTGGCTGTGCGTTGTTCAGGCGGTAAGTTCTCATAGCGTGTGCGCATCTCTTTTTGGTGGTCAGCGCGTTCTTCAGGTGTCATTTTTTCCCAATGTTCGCGCATTTGTGCATGCCTTTCACTGCGCTGTGCCGAACTCATGCTGTCCCACTCACGGCGTATTTCTTCCTGATGCTGTGCCCGAACTTCAGGCGTCATTCTTTCAATGTATGCGCGGATTTCACGACGTTTTTCGGTGCGTTGTTCGGGTGTCAGCGTTTGCATCTTCTGATTCATTACTTCACGCGCTTTTGCCCGTTCTGCAGGCGTCAAGTTTTGCATGCGATCCATGTATTGTCGTATGTTGAGTTGGGTTGAGTCTGGAAGCACTTCAGCGTAAAGGTTGCTTGATACTATGATGCAGGCGAATAGTATTAAGTTAATAATTTCTGTCACGATGAACCCCGAATGATATGTTAATGCCACTCGTAACATCATAAGTGTTAATTGTAAGTGTAGTGTTTTTGCCTGCGCCGATTTTGTAACAATTTGTTTCAATTATGCTTTCCACTTTCGACTTTCCACTCGCCACTTTCTACGCATGTTTGTGTATCATATCGACATGACAAATTCACAGCGCATATTGATTATTGATGATGACGTCCGGTTGCGTGAGTTGCTGCTGCGTTATCTTGGCGAACAAGGTTTTAGCGTCAAAGCCGTCGGAGATGGTAGCGCAATGGACCAGGCCTTGAAACTTAACCGCTATCAGATGCTGGTATTAGATCTGATGCTACCTGATGAAGACGGGCTGGCTATTTTGCGACGGTTGCGTGCAGCCGGTGAAAATGTACCCGTCATTTTGCTGACTGCGCGTGGAGATGAGATCGACCGGATCATCGGGTTGGAAATGGGGGCGGATGATTATTTGCCTAAACCATTCAATCCGCGTGAGTTGGTTGCGCGCATTCAGGCAGTGTTGCGACGCAAAGGGGTGCAGGCAATCGGAGCTCCCGAATGCGAAGAAAAGACCGTTAATTTCAGCGATTTTGAGCTGAATCTGGCAACCCGCGCCTTGACCCGGGCTGGTCTGGCGATTCCGCTGACGACAGGCGAATTCGCCTTGTTCAAGGTGCTGGTTACTCATCCTCGGGTGCCTTTGTCGCGTGACAAGCTGATGGAACTTGCGCGTGGCCGGGATCACGACCCGTTTGACCGGGCAATCGACGTGCAGGTTTCGCGATTGCGTAAACTGATTGAAATTGAGCCGGCTCATCCCCGTTTCATTCAGACCGTGTGGGGACACGGTTATGTGTTCGTGCCTGACGGCACGAAATCTTGAAAACCCTGCTACCTGGATCATTGCTGGCGCGGGCTTTTTTGCTTATCGTCGTGTTGATTGTGGCATCGTTGAGCGCTTCCGTGGTCATTTTGCGCCATGCACAACAAGAACCCCAGGCACAACAGATGTCGCAGTTGGTGGCTTCAGTGGTGAACCTCACGCGTGCTGCTGTGTTGTCAGCTGCGCCTGAGTGGCGTGGTGCGCTGCTTGCTGAACTTGCGGACGCTGAGGGGTTGCGTGTGCATCTTGCCGATGCGGGTGATGTACTTGCTGCATTGCCTGATCAACCGCCTGAATTGGCTCTGATGGTTAAAAAAGTGCGCCTCAAACTGGGTGAGGAGACGCGTTTTGCAGGCTCGCGCAACGGAATTGATGCGCTGTGGGTGAGTTTTTATATCGGTCAGGATGAATTTTGGGTCGCTCTGCCGCGTGAGCGTATTGAGCATCCTGTCTCGGAGGTGCTGCTGGTATGGGGCGGCGTGCTGCTACTGCTGGCCTTGTCCGGTGCTTACTTCATCGCGCGTCAGGTGGCTTATCCTTTGCGACGACTGGCGCAGGCAGCCAAACAAGTCGGCCGGGGTGAACAGCCTCATCCTTTGCCTGAACAGGGCGTGCAGGAGGTGATGGCAGTATCCGCTGCATTCAACCAAATGTCGGCAGATCTGGCTTCTAATGAGCGCGAACGTGCGCTGGTGCTGGCAGGTATTTCACATGATTTGCGCACTCCGTTGGCAAGGGTAAGACTCGCTGCAGAAATGACCGATGATGAGAGCCTGCGAGATGGTCTGATCGCAGATGTGGAACAGATGGATGCGGTCATCCGGCAGTTTCTTGATTATGCCCGGCTGGATGAAAGTGAAGCATTCGTTTTGACTGATATGCAGGCGCTGGTCAGGGAAGTGACTGAGCGTTTCATGTCATCAGCCAACTCAATCAAGCTGGAATTGCAAGCCGTGCCGGCGTTTACTGTCCGACCCTTGTTGTTAAAACGCGCGCTGGCTAATTTGCTGGATAATGCCGTTAAATATGGCGGCGGTGAAGTTACCGTGCAACTTTATAATGAAGCCGGCAAAGCCGTGCTGGCTGTGATTGATCAAGGTGGTGGTATACCAGACGCGCAACATGATTCGGTCAAAAGGCCGTTCATCAGGCTGGAGGCGGCACGCAGTGATGTCACAGGCTCTGGGTTGGGGCTGGCGATTGTCGAGCGTTCTGCCCGCCTGCATCATGGCGAATTTAAACTAGGTGAACGTGAAGGTGGCGGTCTGGTGGCAAAACTGATTTTACCGTAGCAGGCTGTGATTGAACTTGATCTATATCAGATATTCGCCAGTCCTGTGGTATCAAACACGGCTTAATGAGTGATAACTTTTCATCCAGTCAATAAGTTTAAGGGACTGGTTGAGGCAAATTATAATCGATTTATTTATTGGCGATGAGCGCCTAATCAGGATAGAAATACATGGAAAACAAAAACGAAATAAAATGGCTGGCACTACCTGAGGAGCACGATTACCCGGCCGCCCAATCTTATTTAAATCTCCTCTATGACGATCAGGCTGCGGCCAGTCTGGTAGTTAAATTGCAACAGGCCGCCATGACAAGTTTTAAAGCCAAGGATCTGTTTCGTGCTTCCGGCTTGTCTTTACTGGGTATTAGTAATTCCCATGTTGAAAAAAACCGTAAAAAAATCATGGATGGCAAGCCGCTCTCTCCGTTGCTCCTTGTGAGGGATAAGGCCAACGGCAAAGTCATCATTGCGGATGGATATCATCGCATGTGCTCGGTGTATGGCTTTAATGAGGACAGCAATATTCCTTGCAAGATTGTTTGAATGCGGGGAAAGCAATTTCGCCTGTGGCAGACCGGCAATAAGACAGCAGGGGGCTTCGCCTGATGCTTCCGGGCGATCTTCGGCTGCGCACAGAGCGTTACGCGATGAGAAAGGCAAGAGCCAATTTTATGGTTGCGTAACATCCGTCATTCAGCTTAGTTCTCAATGGCTTTTTCTGCCGGATACGCCCTGCTAAACGCCTGTATCACCTCCCGCACCACCTTGCGCTGCGGGGCGGGCAAGGCTAAAAACGCCTCGAACACTTCGCGCTCCTGAAAACCGATGCCTTCGTCCCAACGGGCACGGTGATCCTTAATCTGCTGTTTGATTTCCAGACCGAAGGTTAACTCTTCGGGGGGAATGCGTAACCATTTCGCCAAAGTTTCGATCTTATCCCAGCGTGGAATCGCTTGTCCCTTCAGCCACTTATTCACACCATGCAAGGTTACGCCTTTGCCGTAGTAGCGTTGGTTAAACTCTCTTTCCAGTATGGCTGCTTCAGGTTTATAACCGGCTTTTTCTATTGCGGCGCGTAACCGTTCAGCAAATTTCTGTTGTGAAGTATTCATGCAGTTACGTTACTTCGTTGCAAAGGACGCGACGTAACCAACATTAAAGTTCAGTCATAAGGTAGACTAATAGTTACGCAAATTACGTAACTAATCGCAATGTCTAAAACCCTGCTGGAACAACTCCCCGAAATCGTCGCTAATGGCCGCAAGGAAGCCGAACGCATACTGGAAAGTCTGGAAAGCCGTCACCGCGTCAGTTTGCAGACCCGCGAAATGGTGTTTCCCGCCAAGGACGTGGCGCAAGCAGATTTGCTGAGCCCGACTTCTCGTCATTCCGGCGAAAGCCGGAATCCAGCAAATGACAGTGAATGGAACAACCGCCTGATTTATGGCGACAACCTGCTGGCGATGGCGGCGTTGCTGGCAGGCGACGAACATACGCCCAGCTTGCGCGGCAAGGTGGATCTGATTTACATCGACCCGCCGTTCGATTCCAAGGCCGATTACCGCACCAAGGTAATTCTCCCCTCGCCCGCCGGGAGAGGGGGAGAGGGTAAGTCAGTGGAGCTGGAGCAAAAGCCCACCGTCATCGAGCAATTCGCCTATTCCGATACTTGGGCGGACGGCACGGCATCCTATCTGGCGATGATCGTTCCGCGACTGGTGCTGATGCGCGAATTGCTGTCTGATAGCGGTTCGATCTACGTGCATCTGGACTGGCATGTCGGGCATTACGTGAAGATTGTGATGGATGAGGTATTTGGGAAAAACAGTTTTCGGAACGACATCACATGGAGAAGAACTGCATCACACAACGATACAACTGGAAAGTATGGACAGACGAAAGATGTAATTTTCTTTTATACAAAATCTGACAACTACCCGTTCGCCAAACAGTTTCTTCCATACTCGAAAGAGTACATTGATGCAGAGTGGAATCTCTTGCCATCCGGTAGGTACTGGAAGTCGGAGAACATGCTAGACCCGCAAGGGAAAATGGCAACCCACAATTTCCACGGAACAGCAGCGCGTTGGAGAACAAGCCCAGAAAAAATGGAAGCTCTCTGGAATGCTCCACAAACCGATGTACCCAAGAGTGTTGGTCTCATCAAGTTGGGAGCAAACGGCCTACCGATAAAACGATGCAAAATCGTGTTTCTCGATGAGTTGCCCGGTGTGCCACTTAGCGATGTCTGGATAGACATTTCTTATATAGCAGGGGGATCAGGACAAAGTGTGAATTATGCAACGCAAAAGCCCGAAAAACTTCTCGACCGCATCATTCGCGCATCTTGTCCCGAAGGCGGCCTTGTTGCCGACTTCTTTGGCGGTTCCGGCACGACAGCAGCCGTAGCGGAAAAATTGGGGCGTCGTTGGATTACTACCGACCTCGGCAAGCCTGCCTGCATGGTAATGAGGAAACGCCTGATCGACCAGAGCGCGCAACCGTTTTTGTATCAGGCCATCGGTGACTATCAGGTGGAAAGTGCCAAGACCACGCTGGGGCGCAAGTTCCGCGTGGGCGATTTGTCGCAAATCGTGTTGCAACTCTACGGCGCATTGCCGCTGTCACCGGAAGACAATCCGAACCGCAATCTGGGGCGTATCCCGGAAGGCAAGACGCTGGTGCTGGTGGATTCGCCCGCCAAGATGACCGGGCTTGCCACGCTGAAGAAAGCGATTGCGTTGCGCGATAGTTTGCTGGGCGGCTGGGACAAGGTGCTGGTGTTGGGCTGGAATTTCGATTCCGGTATCGGACACGACCTGCAAGCTCTGAACGACAAACAACTGGAAGTGCTGGTCATCCCGCCTGACTTGCTGGATCGCCTGAAAAAGAAGGGCGCGCTGGAAAAATTGCGCAAGGAAATACGGTTTTCCACGCTGCAATATCTGACGGTAAAGCCAATATCACGCACCCGTCATTCCGGAATAAGCGTGAATCCAGATAATCAAACTAGCTCCTCTTTACGCGGGGAACAAAACCAAACAGCCCATTTAATAAACCCGCTGGATTCCGACCTGCGTCGGAATGACGAAGCGGAAGAAACACTGACCGTGGAGCTGGGCAATTATGTGCTGCTGTCGCCCGATGCGATCAATTTGGTTGAGGCGAATCGCGTCAAGTTGCAACAGGTCATCAATCAAGAGCCGCTAGCGTTAATTGAGTATTGGGCGGTTGATCCGGATTTCGACGGCGTAACCTTTCGCTCGCTATGGCAGGACTATCGCGGCAATAAAGCGAACGATGAGGATGCCTTGCGCTGTGTCACCCGGGCCACCCTTCATGTGCCTGTCGTGGCAGGCAGACGCCGCGTGTGCGTCAGGGCGGTAGATGTGTTCGGCTTTGAGTCCGAAGTGATGCAGGAGGTGGTATGAAAAATACCTATCTGCCTCTGGCTGCCGGACTGACCACCAAAACCAATGCCGTGTGTATCGGTCTGGAAGGCGGTGTGGCCGACCTGCTTGATCTGGTAACGCCTGCCACGGCGGAATTATTGAAGTGGTGGTTCCAGGCGGACTATTGCGCGATGCGCGGTTTCAATTTCCACGAGGGACAGCGGCAGGCGATTCTGAATGTGATTTATGCGCACGAGGTGCTACGCGTGACTAGTTTACGCGATCTTTACGAGCAGGTGGCGGCCGATGAATTGCTGGAAGGCGGGCGCTTGCTGGAAGTGGATCAGGCCAAACACCGCCATCCGAAATACTGTTTCAAGATGGCAACCGGCACGGGCAAGACTTGGGTGCTGCAAGCCTTGCTGGTCTGGCAGTTACTCAATAAACTTGCTGACCCCAGTGATAAGCGGTTTACCAAAAACTTTCTGCTGGTGGTGCCCGGTTTGATTGTGTATGACCGGCTGCTGGATGCGTTTTGTGGCAAATTGAAAGACGGTGAGCGCGATTTCGCCACCTCCGACATCACGCAATATGCCGAATTGTTTATCCCTGAATTACACCGCGACACGGTGTTCCGCTTTGTGCGGTCGAACGTGTGCGACAAGGAAAATATCGGCCTCAAGGCGACCAGCGGCGGGATGATCGCGATTACCAACTGGCACTTGCTGGCGGAAGCGGGTGAGGAAATTATTGACGGCAACGAGTTCGATGCGCCGGGCGCAGATATTGACCCGATAAAAGTACTGAACGCCTTGCTGCCGCTGACGCCGGGGCGTGCCACCGGCAACGCGCTGGATGTGTTGGATCGACGTTTTTCACGCGGCAGCGTGCTGGATTTTCTGGCGAACTTGCCGGATTTGATGGTGGTCAACGACGAGGCGCACCACATCCACGAGCTGAAAAAAGAGGGCGAGCAAACCGAGGTAGAGTGGCAGAAAAGCCTGAGCCGTATCGCGGAGAGTAAAGGGACACGGTTTCTGCAACTGGATTTTTCCGCCACGCCGTATAACCAGATCGGCACGGGCGCGAAAACGCGCAAGGCTTATTTCCCGCATATCGCGGTGGATTTTGACCTGAAAACTGCCATGCGGCTGGGGCTGGTGAAGTCCCTGGTGCTGGATAAACGCAAGGAGATCGGCGCATTGCCGCTGGAGTTCAAAGCGGAGCGCGATGCGGAAGGAAATCCGATGTTATCAGAAGGCCAGCGCGTGATGCTGCGCGCTGGATTGTCCAAGCTCAAAAAACTGGAGGCCGATTTTGCGCAAATCGCGCCGCACCGTTATCCGAAAATGATGGTGGTTTGCGAAGACACCACGGTGTCGCCGCTGGTCGCGCAGTTTCTGATGGATGAAGGTTTAAGCGCTGACGAAGTAATGGCGATAGACAGCAGCAAGAAAGGCGAGCTAAAACCGGACGAATGGGCGAAAGTGCGTGAGCGGCTGTTTGATGTGGACAGGCATCAAACGCCGCGCGTGCTGGTCAGCGTGTTGATGCTGCGCGAGGGTTTCGACGTGTCCAACATCTGCGTCATCGTGCCGTTGCGCACTACCGGCGCGCAGATTTTGCTGGAACAGACCATCGGGCGCGGCTTGCGGCTGATGTGGCGCGATATTGAGTACACCGACATCAAGCAGGAAAATCGCGCACGCATCCGAAACGGGCAGGAGCCGCAAAGCATGATTGATGTGCTCTCCGTGATTGAGCATCCCGCCTTTCAGTCTTTTTATGATGAACTGATGCAGGAAGGTTTGGCCGGAACGACAGAGGGCGAGGGAACAGGCAGCAGCATCGGCGACTTGATTTCGGTTGGGTTGGTGGAGGGTTACCAGGAATATGACTTCGCGATTCCGTTCATCTTGAGCGAAGACGACGAAGAGCTTGCCGTACTGAATGTGGATGTTGAAAAAATTGCCGGATTTAGCAGCTACACACAACAACAGCTCAAAACCATGTTGGGCAAGGGCGATGTGTTCGCCTCACATGACGTGCAATCCGGCACGCGCTTCGGCGATTATCGGGTACAGGGCGGTGTGATGACCGCTGTGGGTTATAACGAATATCTGAGCCGTATGACCGCGCGCTTGTCGCAGGTGCTCAATCAACCGCTGACGGGAAAAAGCGGCGGCGGGGTGGCGAAATTTCCGTACTTGCAAATTCATACCGTGGAACTGGTCAAAGCGCTGGATAGCTACATACGCAACAAGTTGTTTGGCGAGCTGTTCGATCCGCTGGCAGATGAAAACTGGCGCTTGCTGCTGCTTGATCCGTTGCTGCAACACATCATCAGAATGTTTGCCGAAGCGATTTTAACGGCGGAAGAATCCGTGCAGATTAGCGGTTTTGAGGTGGCGCAACGCCATCTGTCTGAAGTGGAAAAGCTGCCGATGCGCGATAGTTTTTCCATTCCTACCCGCAAATGTATTTATGAACGGCAGCCGTTTCCGTCACACAGCGGCGGCCTGGAAAAAGCCTTTATGGAATGGGCGCAAAAAGATGTGGCAGTTCATGCGTTCTGTAAAATAAGCGAGAGCAAACATAGTTTTTGCCGTTTGCGCTATTTGAAGGACGACGGGCTGCCTGCGATGTATTCGCCGGATTTTCTGGTCAAGACTGAAACAGATGTTTTCCTTGTCGAAACCAAGGCGCAAAAGGATGTACCTACAACAAATGTGCAGCGAAAATTAAAATCGGCCGCGGCGTGGTGCGAGCGCATCAACACGCTGGCAGTTGACGATCGGATGGGACGTGACTGGCATTACGTCTTGCTGGGTGAATCGCAATTCTACGAATGGCGCGACAAGGCGGCAGGCATGGTGGAGTTGCTGCGTTTTGCACGGGTACGCCGGAATGCGGATACCACTACACAAACCAGGCTGGGGTTCTGATTGTTTAAAGAGGGCGCTTCCAGCTCGGCCGATTAGCCGCATGCCGCAATGTTTGGCGGTACCGCGATCAAAGGTGGTTGTGTCGCTGCAACCTGCCGCATTCGCTGATCTCTCTATCAGGCAGTCGGCAAAGTTGGCTTTTCCTTTCTTGAACACGCGAACTGCTTTCCATACGATGTCGGCATGCTCCACGATGATTTCCTTGGTGCGCAGCAGCGTTTTCAGGACTTCAGCGATTTTACTTTTGCTTGATCCGTAGCAACCGCCTGGCACCCAGACTAATTCCACGACTGAAACCGTACCGAGGTAGCCGGGCGATTCTACTGTCAATGATTCAATTAACGTTGTTGCCACGGGCGATTGTTTGGCATCGTCTTGAGTGATATAGCGAATGAGTACGTTGGTGTCGAGGCCGATCATTTCGCTTTAGATCCCCGGGTTGCGATTACGTCATTCATTTGTTCGATGGTGACGGGTGAAGCAGGTTTCTTTAACCAATCCTTTTAGAGCTTGCACGGAATGAGTGGCAGCTACCAACTCAAAATGTCCGGGTTCAAGCTGGACGAACTCCACCCGGTCTCCCGTGACGACACCGAGCCCGGCACGCACGATAGCGGGTATGGTGATCTGACCTTTGCTGGTCATGGTCGCAGTTGACATCAACCCTCCCTTTTTTATCATCTGCCTTGCTTTATAGTAAGGAGTTGTAAAACTCAAGAAGCCTGCGTGCAGGCGCCAGCTAAAAATAAATTGCAAAATTTCGATCAGGCTGACGCAAAAGGCTTAAAACCCGTAAAATACGCCTTTCGTCTCTATGCCGGTTTCTTCATGCTAACTTTTCAGCAAATTATCCTGACCTTACAAAATTACTGGGACAAACAGGGGTGCGCATTGCTGCAACCCTATGACATGGAAGTGGGGGCGGGTACTTCGCATACCGCCACCTTTTTACGCGCATTAGGCCCTGAACCCTGGCGTGCCGCTTACGTGCAACCTTCGCGCCGTCCTAAAGATGGCCGTTACGGCGAAAATCCCAACCGCTTGCAGCATTATTATCAATTTCAGATCGTGCTAAAGCCTGCGCCGGCCAATATTCTTGAGCTGTATCTGGGATCGCTGGAAGCACTGGGTTTTGATCTCAAACAGAACGATATTCGTTTTGTCGAGGATGACTGGGAAAATCCGACGCTGGGCGCATGGGGCTTGGGTTGGGAAGTCTGGTTGAACGGCATGGAAGTCACTCAGTTTACCTATTTTCAGCAAGTAGGCGGCATAGACTGTAAACCGATTACCGGAGAGATCACCTACGGACTGGAGCGCCTGGCAATGTATCTGCAGGGGGTGGAGAGCGTGTATGACCTGATCTGGACCGAGGGCGTGAGTTACGGCGACGTGTTTCATCAGAACGAGGTTGAGCAATCCCAATATAATTTTGAACACAGCGATGTGGATTTTTTGCTGGGTGCCTTCGCAAGTCACGAGCAACAGGCAAAACACCTGATGGAAAATCAACTGGCGCTGCCAGCCTACGAACAGGTGCTCAAAGCGGCACACAGTTTCAATCTGCTGGATGCCAGAGGGGCGATTTCGGTGACGGAACGCGCCGCCTATATCGGCCGGATACGCAATCTGGCGCGCAGCGTCGCGGCCTCCTATCTGGACAGTCGTGCACGTCTCGGCTTCCCGATGGCACCCAAAGACTGGGCGGATGAAGTGCTGGCGCAGCTCGAGATACCTGTGCTGAGCAAAGCCGAAGAAACTGCCGCGACTAAGTCCGAAGGAGTGGCAGCATGAGTACCAATAATTTACTGATTGAACTATTTGTCGAAGAACTGCCGCCTAAGTCGCTCAAAAAACTGGGTGAGAGTTTTGCTCAAACTTTATCCGCAAGTCTGAAAGCACAAGGTCTGGCGTCAGCCGAGGCGCAGATTACCTCTTTTGCCTCACCGCGCCGTCTGGCGGTTCATGTGGAAGCTGTCGCAATTCAGGCGGCAGACAAATTGGTTACACAGAAACTGATGCCGGTCAAAGTCGGGCTGGATGCTGAAGGCAAGGCGACGCCTGCGTTGCTCAAAAAGCTGGCAAGTCTGGGTATAGAAGGTGTGCCGGCATTAAAAACTGTCATGGATGGCAAGGCTGAGGCCTTGTATTTTGACAGTTTGCTGTCCGGTGTAAAGTTGCAGGAAGGCTTGCAGCGCGCGCTCAATGAAGCTTTGGCTCGTTTGCCGATAGCCCGGGTGATGACCTATCCGGATCCGACTGGTGACGGCTGGGCAACCGTTAATTTTGTGCGTCCGGCGCATAGCCTGGTGGCACTGTATGGCAATGAAATCGTGCCGGTTGCCGCGCTGGGATTGACGGCGGGCAACACCACCAAAGGTCATCGTTTCGAAGCCGCCGTTGAAACTATCATGTTGAAAGACGCAGACAGTTACGCACAGCAGCTAGAAACAGAAGGTGCAGTCATCGCCAGTTTTGCGCAGCGTCGTGCCGAAATCGTCAGGCAGTTGAACATGGCAGCCGCCAAAGAAGGCCTCACGCCGATTGAAGATGAGGCGCTACTCGATGAAGTTACCGCGCTGGTTGAACGACCCAATGTGCTGACAGGCACTTTCGAAATGGCATATCTGGAAGTGCCGCCCGAATGTCTGATATTGACCATGAAGGCGAATCAGAAATATTTCCCGCTGCTCGATGCGCAGGGCAAACTGACGAATAAATTTTTAATCGTCTCCAATATCACCCCGAAGGACGCCAGTCTGGTCATTCAAGGCAATGAGCGCGTGGTGCGGCCACGACTGGCTGATGCGAAATTCTTTTTCGATCAGGACAGAAAAAAGCCGCTGGATGCGCGTGTGCTGGGTTTAGCTCGCGTGGTTTACCATAACAAGCTAGGCACGCAGGGGGAGCGCGTGGAACGCGTGCAGGCCATCGCCCGTGCGATTGCCCGGCAACTGGGTGGAGATGAACTTGTCAGAGCTGCCGATCAGGCAGCCCTTCTGGCCAAAGCGGATTTATTGACCGATATGGTCGGTGAGTTCCCCGAGTTGCAAGGCATCATGGGTCGCTATTATGCGCAATGCGACGGTCTGTCAGATGAAGTGGCTTACGCCATTGAAGATCATTACAAGCCACGCTTCGCAGGTGACGCATTGCCGCGAAATCAGACGGGCGTGTGCGTAGCATTAGCCGACAAGCTGGAAACGCTGGCAGGCATGTTCGGTATCGGCCAGATTCCGACCGGGGATCGTGATCCGTTTGCGCTGCGACGTCATGCGCTGGGTGTGATCCGCATGCTGATTGAAAAACAACTGCCGCTCAATCTTGTCGATTTGATCGGCAGCGCATTTGCCGGTTTTGCCAGCGGTTTGCTGAACAATGCGCAAGTTGAAGTGGCAACCTTCATCTATGAGCGCTTGAGCGGCATGATGAAGGAGCAAGGCTATACGGCCAACGAAGTAGAGGCCGTATTGTGCATGAATCCTGCGCAAATTTATCTGGTGCCTGTGCAACTCGAAGCCGTGCGCGCTTTTGCGGCCTTGCCGGAAGCTGCCGCCTTGGCTGCCGCCAATAAGCGGGTAGGGAATATTCTCAAGAAGGTTGAGGGTGACATTAGCGGGAATGTCAATGATGCATTGCTGGCAGAACCGGCAGAGCAGGCATTGCATCTGGCGTTGGCTCAGATTGCACCGCTTGCTGATGCCGCCTTCCTTGCAGGGGATTACACCGCGCACCTACAGGCCTTAGCTGCACTGCGTGTGCCGGTGGATGCCTTTTTTGACAGTGTGATGGTGAATGCGGATAATCCGGCCTTGCGTGCAAACCGCTTAGGCCTGCTGGCGCAACTGCATCAGGCGATGAACCGTGTCGCGGATCTGTCAAGACTGGCGGCTTAAGGACAAAGGGGCGAGTGGAAAGTGGTTAGTAAAAACACGCAACGACTTTCCACTTACGACTAACCACTTACGACTATTTTATGAAACTCATCATTCTCGACCGTGACGGCGTGATCAATCAGGATTCCGATCAGTTTATCAAGTGCCCTGCGGAGTGGCAGCCGTTGCCGGGCAGTCTGGCGGCGATTGCACTGCTGAATCAGGCGAATTACCGGGTGGTGGTGGCGACCAATCAATCCGGCGTCGGGCGCGGCCTGTTCGATATGCCCACCCTGAATGCAATCCACGATAAGATGCATAAAGCCTGCGCGCTGGCCGGTGCACGCATAGACGCGGTATTTTTCTGCCCGCATACGGCTGATAGTCACTGTGATTGCCGCAAACCTAAACCGGGTATGTTGCTGGAAATTGCCGCATGTTACGGCGTCAAGCTGGCCGGGGTTCCTGTCGTGGGGGATTCGCTGCGTGATTTACAATCGGCGGCAGTGCTGGGTGCAAGCCCCTATCTGGTTCTGACCGGCAAAGGAATTAAAACCGAAGCCGCGGGTAATTTGCCTGAAAGTACACAGATATTTCCTGACTTGGCCGCCGTGGTCGCAAAATTGCTCCTGCCACAGGATTGAGATGTTAATACTGCGATCCGGCTTTTTTCTGTTATTGCAACTTGTGCTGACGCCGCTCTTCTCCACGCTGGCAATCCTGACTTTCCCGCTCTCACCGTTAAGACGCTACCGTCTGATTTCCAGTTATGCACGCACCATGCTCTGGCTGCTGAAAGTGGTCTGCGGCATACGTCACGAAGTGATTGGCATCAAGAATATTCCTGAGGAACCCTGTGTGGTCTTGTGCAAACACCAGTCTGCCTGGGAGACACTGGCCTTGCAAGTGATCTTCCCGGCTCAGGCATGGGTGCTCAAACGCGAACTGCTGTGGATTCCGTTCTTCGGCTGGGGGCTGGCGATGTCCAGTCCGATCGCAATTAACCGGAGCGATGGCAAGGGGGCGGTGAAGCAATTATTGAAACAGGGCAAGCACAGGCTGGCGCAAGGGTTTTTTGTGGTGATTTTTCCCGAAGGCACGCGCATCCCGTTTGGTGAACGTGGAAAATATAAAGTGGGCGGCGCATTGCTGGCAGCATCCAGTGGCGCGCCGGTCGTACCTGTAGCGCACAATGCCGGGCGTTTGTGGGGGCGCAATTCCTTCATCAAGCACCCCGGGCTGATTACCATGAGCATAGGTGCGCCGATAGTAAGTCATGGCCTGAAAGCCAATGAAATCAGCCAGCAAACCGAAGCCTGGATCGAAAATGAGATTTTGCAACTGGCACACTGATGTTGAAACGGCTGCATAATTTACTTCAATCTTCCTCGATCAAGCCGGTACTGGTTGAGCAGCGTGAAGTGCTGCTCGCCGGGCGTCACATTGCTTATACCTTGAAGCGCAGTAGTAAACGGCGCAGCATTGGTTTGCGCATCGACCACCGGGGGTTGACTGTGAGTGTGCCGCA
>Ga0316230_1002271_pt1 | contig 17043 bp, 14 predicted proteins | sample TBH18025metaG_FD_206004 | JGI IMG/M metagenome (GOLD analysis project Ga0316230, IMG submission 206004) | Freshwater microbial communities from Trout Bog Lake, Wisconsin, USA - TBH18025 | ecosystem: Environmental > Aquatic > Freshwater > Lake > Hypolimnion/Profundal zone | place: USA: Wisconsin...
GGGCCTTCGACCTGCTCCAGCTCAGCGCTTTGTAGCCAGTCCAGCGACACGCCCGTCCTCGGCAATACACTGGGGACGGGCGATTCCATTCAACTCAAGTAAGAACTCCGGCCGCGAGCATCGCAAGGATGGCGAGAGGAATGAAAACCCGGGTAGTAAACGTCCATGGCCGCATTGTTGCCCCTGCAGAATGGGATTTCATTTCATATAAAAAGATACGGACCTGCTGTCGATTATGGGATTCTCGACCGCAATCCTATCACGTTTGCAAGATCTTCTATGATTAAACCCTTTATCAGCCCTGGACCCAGCGCGCCTCCAGCCCCAGCAGCCGGTCCACCGCCGCCCGCCCCCGGGGGCCGGGGTCCACGGTGAATTCATTCACCCAGGCGCGCACGTAGCGGCCCACCATGCCGGTGTCCATGCCCCGGCCGAACGACTGGGCATAGGCGACGCTCTCGTCGTGCCTGGCCATGGCCAGCTCCACGCTGCGCCGCATCAGGCCGGCGAACCGGTCCTTCACCACCTGGGGCAGGCTCTTGCGGATGGCGTTGCCGCCCATGGGCAGGGGCAGGTCGCAATCGGCCTTCCACCAGGCCCCCAGGTCCTGGACCAAATGCAGCCCCTGCTCCCGGTACATGAGCTGGCTTTCGTGGATCAGCAGCCCGGCCTGGTAGCGCCCGTCCAGTACCGCCGGCATGATCTGGTCGAAGGGCAGCAGTTCGACCCGGAGGTCGGGCTGCCACTTGCGCATGGCCAGGTAGGCGCTGGTGCGCAGGCCGGGAATGGCCACCGTGACCGCCCGGAGCTGCCCGGCGTCCATGGCCGTCCGGGCCACCACCAGGGGCCCGGTGCCTTCCTGGATGCTGGAACCCGCCGTCAGCAGCTCATAGCTGTCCACCAGCTCCGGATAGGCCCCGAAACTGATCGCGGTGACCTCGTAGCGGCCTTCCAGGGCTTCGCCGTTGAGGGTTTCAATATCCTTGCGGACGAACCGGAAATCGAACCCTTCGGGATCCAGCCAGCCCAGGGCCAGGGGCGCCATCATGTAGGCGTCGTCGGAATCAGGACTGTGGGCGATGGTGAAGGGCATCAGCGGCCTCCGGCGGGTGAAGCGTTTTCCCGGAAGGAGCGTTTCTCCTTGACCCGCTCGATGGCCTTCGCCGCCAGCGCGTACCCCGGGTTTTCGCGCAGGGCGCTCTGGAAGTGCTCCAGAGCCTGGTCCAGGCGATCCTGGGCCTCGAACGCGCGCCCCAGGTTGAAGTGGGGATAGCAGTAGCTTTCGTAGCGCTTGGCCTTGAGGGCCATGTGCAGCCATGGTATCGCGTCTTCGAACTGTCCCATCTCCAGATAATAAGCCCCGATGTCGTTGTACGGGGCGCCGAATTCGGGATCCAGGTCGATGGCCCGGTGGCAGTCGGCGATGGCGGCCTCGAAGTCCTTGTGGTAGGACCGGGCCCAGCCGCGGTAGGTGTAGGCTTCCGGCGTGCCGTGCAGTTCCAGCGACTTGGTGTACAACTCGATGGCCCTCTCGATTTCGCCGCGCATGTGGTGCTGGTAGGCCTTGCCCACCATTTCCATCGCCTCTTGTTTTTTCTCTAGGTCGCTCATGCTTGCCTCGGCGGCTACATAATAGAACGGATTTCAAGTGTCGGGCGGGTTTGCCGACCGTAGCCGTACCGCAAGCCACGGATGGTTGTATCCTCATTCCATGGCCAACGATTCACCCGGAACCTACTGCCAGAATTGCTTCACCTGGAATCCGGGTGAACGGGAGATATGTCGCAAGTGCGGCACACGCCTGCTCATCGTGGCCGGCGACCAGACCTGGGAAGAAGAGGAGCCCATCGAGGCCGATGACGACCTGGATGAGCATCTCCTGGAACGCATCACCGGCCTGGAGGAGACCCTCCGGCGGGTGGAGACCTACCTGGAGACCGTCTCGGATCAGCTGGGCCGGCTGGAGCGCTCTGAGGTGATGCTGCGCAACGGGCTCATGTCCCTGGTGCAGGAGATGGAGCACAAGGGCCAGCTGGACGGCCAGGCCTTCTCCTCCCGCTGGGAGCAGCTGGTGGAGGAGAACCTGCAGCTGATCAGCGCCCGGGAGATCTTCACCCGCTACCGGGCCCGGATCCTGCCCATCGCCAAGGCCAAGGCGGTCTCCCAGCTGCGCCGCGCCCTGCTGGAGACCTCCGCCCTGCTGGACAACGGCCTGCTGCCGGAGGCCGCCACCCGGCTGGGCGAGGCCCTGGCCCTGGATCCAAAGAATTATGAATTGCTGTTCACGGTCGCCGCGCTCAAGGAAGTGGCCCAGATCTGGGACGAGGCCGAGCAGCTGGTGCGCAAGGTGGTGGCCCTGAGTCCCCGGCACTACGAGGGCTGGATGCTGCTGGCCAAGATCATCCAGGACGACCCCGAGCGCTCCGACGCCGCCATCGAGACCCTGCGCACCGCCGCCGACCTGCGCCCGGACGAGGTCGCCCCCAAGGTCCAGCTGGCCGAGCTGCTGCTGGACGAGGACGACCTGCAGGGCGCCCTGGAATCGGCCAAGGAGGCGGTGGGGCTGCAGCGCGACGGTGAGACCCTCAGCCTGCTGGCCGAGATCTTCCTGGCCCGGGGCGAAGCCCCCAAGGCCATCACCCTGCTCAAGGAGGCCTCCGGCTTCCTGCCCGGGGACCTGAGGATCCGGGAACTGCTGGCCGAGGGCTATATCCTGGCCGACGAACGGCCCAAGGCGTTCACCATCCTGCAGGAGCTGCTGCGCCAGCACCCCGGCGACCACGACCTGCTGCTCCTGCTGGACGCCGAGAACCCCGCCCAGCTGCGTTCCGCCCGGGGCGGCAAGGCCGAGGCCGGGTTCCTGCTGGACGAGGCCGAGGACTGGCTGGCCGAGGGCAACCTGGTCGAGGCGGAGACCTCCCTGCGCCGGTCCCGGCGCAAGGACCGCAGCGAGCGCCTGGATTGGCTGGAGCTGCTGCTGGCCTTCCGCAAGGACCCCCAGGGCCACCTGGCCAAGGCCATCGCCTTCGCCGGGTCCCCGCGCCACCCCAGGCTCTGCTTCCAGGCCCTGCATCTGGCCGTGGACTACTACATGGACAAGAGCAACGAGAAGGGCCTCAACCTGGCCCTGAACAGCTTCCTGGCGGTGCACCCCAAGAGCAGCGGCGCCTGGGAGGCGGCCATCATCCGCCAGGCCTACCGCCTGATGAACGGGTCGGTCAACGAGGACGACCTGCGCGAGGTGCGCCGGCTCCAGGCCAATCCCCTGCCCGGCCAGGAACCCCGGGCCCGCACCCTGCTCGGCCAGTACCTGCTCGAGTTCAAGCGGCCCAAGGACGTGGTCGACCTGATCGGCCCGGTGGTCGCTGCGGAGCCCACCATGATCAACCACTTCCAGCTGGGCAGCGCCCTGGTGGCGATGCGCCAGCGGGAAGAGGGCCTGTCGGTGCTGCTGGACGGGCTGGACGCGGATCCCGGCGATCTGCCCGAGGATCAGGCGGGCCTGCTCCGGAGCAAGATGCAGACCATGGTCAAGGACCTGGAAAAAAACTTGAACCCGTGACGGATTCAAATCCGTCCGTGACAAAGTTGACAATCCAGGTCATGATTACAGAATAAAGCAGTGAGGGGAGTTGGCCATGAGCACATCTCTGCAGCAGGTCACCAGTGAAGAATACAAATATGGCTTCGTCACGGACATCGAGTCGGACAGCGTGGCCGCCGGCCTGAGCGAGGACACCATCCGGTTCATTTCCGACAAGAAGGGTGAACCCGAATGGCTGCTTGAGTTCCGGTTGAAGGCCTACCGCCACTGGCTGACCATGACCGAGCCGGCCTGGGCCAACGTGCACTACCCCAGCCCGGATTTCCAGAAGATCGTCTACTACTCCGCGCCCCGGCCCAAGAGCCCCAAGTTCCAGAGCATGGATGAAGTGGACCCCGAGCTGCTGCGCACCTTCGAGAAGCTGGGCGTGCCCATGAACGAGCAGAAGGCCCTGGCCGGGGTGGCCGTGGACGTGGTGTTCGACAGCGTGAGCGTGACCACCACCTACAAGGCGGCTTTGGCCGAAAAGGGCATCATCTTCTGCAGCTTCAGCGAAGCGGTGCGCGAGCACCCGGACCTGGTGAAGAAGTACCTGGGCTCGGTGGTGCCGACCAGCGACAACTTCTACGCCGCGCTCAACTCCGCCGTGTTCACCGACGGCTCGTTCTGCTTCATCCCCAAGGGCGTCACCTGCCCCATGGACCTCTCCACCTACTTCCGGATCAACAACAAGGAATCCGGCCAGTTCGAGCGCACCCTGATCGTCGCCGAGGAGGGCGCCTCGGTGAGCTACCTGGAGGGCTGCACCGCGCCCCAGTTCGACGTCAACCAGCTGCACGCCGCGGTGGTGGAGCTGGTGGCGCTGGACGACGCCAGCATCAAGTACAGCACCGTGCAGAACTGGTATGCCGGCGACAAGGACGGCGTGGGCGGCATCTTCAATTTCGTCACCAAGCGCGGCCTGTGCAAGGGCCGCAACAGCAAGATCAGCTGGACCCAGGTGGAGACCGGCAGCGCCATCACCTGGAAGTATCCCAGCTGCGTGCTGCTGGGCGAGAACAGCGTCGGCGAGTTCTATTCGGTGGCGCTGACCAACCACAAGCAGCAGGCCGACACCGGCACCAAGATGGTGCACATCGGCCGCAACACCCGCTCCACCATCATCTCCAAGGGCATCAGCGCGGGCGAAAGCGCCAACAGCTACCGCGGCCTGGTCAAGGTCATGGGCAAGGCCGAGAGCGCGCGCAACTTCAGCCAGTGCGATTCCATGCTGATCGGCAGCCGGTGCAGCGCCAACACCTTCCCCTACATCGAGGTGCAGAATCCCACGGCCAAGGTGGAGCACGAAGCCACCACCTCCAAGATCGGCGAGGAGCAGCTGTTCTACTTCCAGCAGCGCGGCATCCCGGCCGAGGACGCCATCTCGATGATCATCAACGGTTTCTGCAAGGACGTCTTCCGCGAGCTGCCCATGGAGTTCGCCGTGGAGGCGACCCGGCTGCTCGGCCTCAAGCTTGAAGGCAGCGTCGGCTGATGAGCGTCCCAAAAACCATTTCGGAGTCCAGCATGCTTTCGATCCGCAACCTCACCGCCCGCATCGGGGAAAACGAAGTCCTCAAGGGCATCGACCTGGAAGTCAAGGCGGGGGAAGTGCACGCCATCATGGGGCCCAACGGCAGCGGCAAGTCCACCCTGGGCAAGGTGCTGGCGGGCCATCCGGCCTACGAGGTCACCGGCGGGGAGGTGCTGTTCGATGGCCGCAACCTGTTCGAGCTCTCGGCCGACGAGCGGGCCCGGGCCGGCATCTTCCTGGGCTTCCAGCACCCCATCGAGGTGCCCGGGGTGAGCAACGCCTCCTTCCTGCGCCTGGCCTACAACAAGAAGGCCGAGGCCGCCGGCAGGGACGAGCTGGACCCCCTGGAGTTCGACGACTTCATCCAGGAGAAGATCCGCCTGGTGAAGATGGACGGCTCCTTCCTGGACCGCAGCCTGAACGAAGGCTTCTCCGGCGGCGAAAAGAAGCGCAACGAGATCCTGCAGATGTGCGTGCTGGACCCCAGGCTCTCCATCCTGGACGAGCTGGACTCCGGCCTGGACATCGACGCCCTGCGGGTGCTGGGCGAGGCGGTGACCGCGCTCATGGGCCCGGACCGGGCGCTGATGATCATCACCCACTTCCCGCGCATCCTGGAGACCATCCGGCCCGACCAGGTGCACGTGCTTTCCGCCGGCCGGATCGTCCGCACCGGCGGCATGGAACTGGCGCTGGAACTTGAAGAGCGCGGCTACGACTGGCTCAAGGCCGAGGTCCAGGCGCCAGCCCCGGCGATGAGGGCGTAATGGCGGCCGTCATGGAACGACCGCTGCTGCCCGCGATCCTGGCCCAGCCCCGGCCCGCCGGCTGGGGACCCAGGCGCCGCCAGGCCGAGACCGCGCTGGAGGGCCAGGACTGGCCCGGCACCGGCCAGGAGACCTGGAAGTACACCGACCTGGCCGCCCTGAAGGCCCTGGACTTCACCCCCGGGGCCCTGGCCGCCGTCGACATCGCCGCGGGCATCCTGCCCGAAGCCCGGGGCTCCCGGCTGGTGTTCGTCAACGGCCGCTACGATTCCCACCACAGCAACACCTCCAACCTGCCCGCCGGGGTGCGCCTGCTCAACCTCGCCTCGGCCTCGGAACTGGCCCACGAACTGGGCACCCTCGCCACCCCCGGCGGCACCGATCCGTTCGCCGAGCTCAACACCGCCCGGTTCCAGGACGGCGCCCTGGTGATCATCCCCAAGGGCATCCACCTGGAGGCGCCCCTGCACGTGCTGTTCATCAGCGATCAGGACGGCGGCCAGCCCACCTGTTCCCTGCCCCGCCTGTTCGTGGTGCTCGAGCGCAACGCCTCCGCCACCCTGATCGAGGAATACCAGGGCAAGGGCCGCACCCTCACCTGCGCCGTCACCGAAGTGATCGTCCGGGAGAACGCCAGCCTGAACCACGAGCGGATCCAGCGGGAATCCGCCGAGGCCTTCCACCTCTCCAGCCTGGCCGCCCGGGTGGAGCGGGACGGCCAGTACAGCTGCCGCACCATCGCCTTCGGCGGGCGCCTGTCGCGCAGCACCCCCCAGGTGACCCTGGCCCAGGAAGGCGCCAGCGTGATCCTGGACGGCCTGGCGCTGCTGGGCGAAGCCCAGCTGGCCGACACCCACTCCTTCATCGACCACACCGTGCCGCACTGCACCAGCCGCCAGGCCCACAAGACCATCGCCGACGACAAGTCGCTGGCCGTGTTCAACGGCATCATCTACGTGCGCAAGGACGCCCAGGGCACCGACGCCCAGCAGCAGTGCCGGGGCCTCCTGCTCTCGCCCCAGGCCCGGGTGGACGCCAAGCCCCAGCTGGAGATCTACGCCGACGACGTCAAGTGCGCCCACGGCGCGGCCATCGGCCAGCTCGACCCCGAGGCGATGTTCTACCTGGAAAGCCGCGGCCTGGCTCCGGCCCTGGCGCGCAACCTGCTCACTTACGCCTTCGCTTCCGACCTGCTGGCCGGCATCCCCGTGCCCAGCCTCAAGCGTCAGCTCCGCCAGACCGTCCTGGCCCGCACCAACGCCGAGCATCTGGAGACGCTCACATGACCACCGCCACCCAAGCCCTCGATGTCGCCCGGATCCGCCAGGATTTCCCGGTGCTCAACACCCCCTTCCACGGCAAGCCCGTGATCTACCTGGACGGCGCCGTCAGCGCCCTCACCCCGAAGCCGGTGGTGGACCGGGTGAGCCACTACCAGTCCTTCGAGCACACCAACGTGCACCGGGGCGTGTCCACCCTCAGCCAGGAGGCCACCGACCGCTTCGAGGAGGCCCGGGAGAAGGTGCGCGCCTTCATCAACGCGCCCTCCGCCGCCCAGGTGATCTGGACCCGGGGCACCACCGAAAGCGTCAACCTGGTGGCCCAGACCTTCGGCCGGGCCCAGGTCAAGGCCGGCGACGAGATCCTGCTTTCGGCCATGGAGCACCACTCCAACATCGTGCCCTGGCAGCTGCTGGCCGAAGAGAAGGGCGCGACGATCAAGGTCATCCCCATGACCGACGCCGGCGAGCTGATCCTGGACGACCTGGAATCCCTGCTCACAGGGCGCACCCGGATCCTCGGGGTCACCCACGTCTCCAACGTGCTCGGCACCATCAACCCGGTCAAGGAGATCATCGCCCGGGCCCACGCCAAGGGCGTCCCGGTGCTGGTGGACGGCGCCCAGGGCGCGCCGCACCTGAAGGTGGACGTCGCCGACCTGGATGCCGACTTCTACGTGTTCAGCGGCCACAAGATGTCCGGCCCCACCGGCATCGGCGTGCTCTACGGGCGCCGGGAGCTGCTGGAGGCCATGCCGCCCTGGCAGGGCGGCGGCAGCATGATCCTTTCGGTAACCTGGGAGAAGACCAGCTTCTGCGGCCTGCCCACCAAGTTCGAGGCCGGCACCCCCGCCATCGCCCAGGCCATCGGCCTGGGGGCGGCCGTCGACTACCTCCAGGCCCTGGGCCTGGAGCGCATCAGGGCCCACGAGCACGACCTGCTGGCCTACGCCACCGAGCGCTGCGCGGCCATCCCGGGCCTGCGCATCATCGGCCAGGCGCGGAACAAGGCCAGCGTCCTGTCCTTCGTCCTGGAGGACATCCACCCCCATGACATCGGCTCCATCCTGGACCATGAAGGAATCGTCGTTCGGGCCGGCCACCATTGCGCCCAGCCGGTGATGCAGCGCCTGGGCATTCCGGCCACCACCCGGGCATCTTTCTCTTATTTCAACACCCGGGAGGAGATCGATGCCCTGGTCTCTGGCATTCTAAAGGTGCAGGAGATATTCAAGTGACCGACCCCCGGGAGCTCTACCAGGAAGTGATCATCGAGCACAACAAGAAGCCCCGGAACTACGGGGACCTGGAGCCCTGCACCCACCAGGCCCATGGGCTCAACCCCTTGTGCGGCGACGACATCGTCCTGAAGGTGGTGGTGGCCGACGGCATCGTCCAGGACATCCGCTTCCTCGGCCAGGGCTGCGCGATCTCCAAGGCCTCTAGCAGCCTCATGACCGTCAACGTCAAGGGCAAGCCCCTGGCGGAGGCCGAACTGATGGTCGAGCAGTTCCGGGAGATGATCCGCGGCACCCTGGACACCGCCGTGGACCCCAACATCCTGGGCAAGCTCAGCCTGTTCCAGAGCGTCAAGAACCTGCCCAGCCGGGTCAAGTGCGCCGTGCTGCCCTGGGCCACCCTGCACAGCGCCCTCCACGGCGAAGAGATCGTCAGCACCGAATAGGACCCCGCCCCCATGCCCAAGATCGCGGAAATCGAGTACACCCCCAACCCCAACGCCGTGAAGTTCGTGCTCAAGGAGCCGGTCACGTCCGGTTTCCCCAAGGCCTTCCGGGACAAGGAGATGGCCGAGTACGACGAGCTGGCCAAGGGACTGTTCGCGGTGGCCCACGTGGTTTCCGTGTTCATGCAGGACAAGTTCGTCACCGTGACCAAGGATGACGGCGTCGGCTGGACCGAGCTGCTGCCCAAGCTGGCCCCGCCCATCCGCCAGGCGCCCTCCACCACCGGCCAGGCGCCGGGCCCCGCCCCCCACTGGGACCGGCCCGAGGTGGACGAGAACGACCCGATGATCCAGGACGTGCGCAGGATCCTCGCCACCTCCATCCTGCCCGCCCTGGCCGCCGACGGCGGCGGCCTGGACGTGGTGGGACGGCACGAAAAGCAGATCATGATCCGCTACCAGGGCGCCTGCACCTCCTGCCCCTCGGGCCTGACCGGCACGCTCATGGCCATCGAGGGGATCCTGCGCAAGGAAGTGGATCCGGAGATCGTCGTCATTTCGGTCTAGCCTATTCCATCGAATGCAGCCCGATCATGTTGCCTTCGGTGTCGACCAGCAGGGCGATGTGGCCGTACTCGCCGATGCTGAACTTGGGCCGCTCCACCCGGCCGCCGGCGCCCTGGGCCCGGCCTGCCTCCACGGCGCAGTCCTTGCAAGAGAAATAGACCAGGCAGCTGTTGCCGCCGGATGGGCATCCGGCCATCTTGACCAGGGCGCCCGGGGCGCCGTACCCGGTCATGTCGCCCGGGAAGGACCACAGTTCCATCTCCCCGGAAGGCGAGTTGAGCTTCTGCAGGGTCACCTTGAAGACGGACTCGTAGAACCGCTTGGCGCGGTCCACGTCCTGTACGTAGATTTCAAACCAGCCTACGGGATTGGCCATGGCCTGACTCCGGTCGCGGAATGCTGACCAGAATCATAAGCAGAAACGAGGGGCCAGCATGTAAAAACCGTTCAAATTCTGGCTCGCCGGCGCCGGGCCTTGCGCACCCGCGCCGTCGCACGCACCACCGGTCGCGCGACCGGGTCCGAACCCTCCATCCATTGCCGGATCCGGTCGGCGTCGCCGAACCGGGAGCCCCGGCCGGTGGAATCCAGCAGCACGATCAGCATCGGCCGTTGGTTCAACTCAGCCTGCATCACCAGGCACTGCCCCGACTCGTCGATGAAGCCGGTCTTGGAAAGGCCGATGCGCCAGCGGGAGCTCAGCAGCAGCCGGTTGGTGTTGTGGAACTGGATCGGGTGGGTGCGGCCCTGGACGGTGATCTCCTCCTGGGTGGTGCAGGTCCGGATCAGCGCGTAATGGTGGGCCTGGTCGACGATGCGGGCCAGATCCCGGGCCGAGGCGACGTTGCCGCTGGAAAGCCCGGCGGGGTCCTCGAAATGGGCCGTGGCCAGCCCCAGGCTGGCGGCCTTGGCGTTCATGGCGGCGACGAAGGCCGGCAGTCCGGCCGGGTAGGTCCGGCCCAGGGCGTGGGCGGCCCGGTTCTCGGAGGCCATCAGCGCCAGAAGCAGGGTCTCGCCCCGGGTCAGCACCGTGCCCACCGGCAGCCGGGACCGGCTGTGCCGGAGCATGTCCTTGTCCTCTTCCAGGATGGTGACGGGGGCCAGCAGGTCCGGCTGGGCGTCGAGCAGCACCATGGCGGTCATGAGCTTGGTGATGGAGGCGATGGGCAGGGCGGCGTCGGTGTTCTTCTGCAGCAGCAGTTCGCCGGTCCCCTGGTCCTGCACCAGGGCCGAGGCGGAGCGCAGCACCAGGCGCGGGCTCGCGGGGATGGCGCGGGCATGCCCGGCCACCATGCCGGCGGCCAGCAGCACCATCAGCAGAACAACGCCTCGCCTTGACTCCATGTCCTGCCTCCTAGCCCGGCGAGGTATAACCTGCGGATGTTCCATGGACCAACCCAATGGTTGAAAGGTTGAACGGTAGAGTAACCGATGAACCGGTCCGAATCCAGAAGCTGCTTTACGCCTTGAATTACATATTATTATTAAAATATTAAAAAACCCACCCTTTTCGGCTCAAATGACCGCGGGCCGGCTGAGACCGAAAGGTCATCCGGCAGCACTCCATAGAGACTGGCAGCCCCAGGCACGGGGCCGGTCCTGATCCATCGCCTGGAGAACAGCGCGTCTGCCGATGAAAGATTATCCTTCCCACGTGATCCCCGACCATGGCTCCGAATGCCTGTCCGCCCTCCTGTTCGCGAGTGGCGGTCCGGGCTGGCCCGGTTGGGCCGCCGTGGGCGCCGCCCTCGTCTTCGCCGCGCTGGCCTGGAAGCGCCGGACCCAGCTGAAGCAGCTCGAGGCCAGGGTCAGGATCCAGACCGCGGAACTGCAGGAAAGCCAGGCCCGGGTCATGGGTTTCATCCGCCACGCCTCCATCGCCATCGGCTTCAAGGATGTGGAGGGCCGGTTCGTGCTGATCAATCCTCGCTATGAGGCGCTACTTGGACGGCCAGAGGCGGAAATCCTCGGGCGGACCCTCGATCAGCTGGTCCCGCTGGCGACCTGCGGCCCGTGGCTGGAACTGGAGCGCAAGGTGATCGAACGCCGGGAGGCGATGCAGACCGAGGAGGCCTTGTCCCTGGACGGCGGCCCCCCGCGCTGGCTGCTGGTGCAGAAGTTCCCGCTGATCGGCGCCAGCGGCGAGTGCTGGGGCGTGGGCGTGATCCTCACCGACATCACCGAGCGCAAGGAGGCCGAGCGGGTCCAGCTCCGGGACCAGAAGCTGGAAGCCCTGGGCCTCCTGGCCGGGGGCCTGGCCCATGATTTCAACAACCTGCTGAGCGCCATGGAAGGCAACGTGGAGCTGGCCAGGCTGGCGACGCCGCCGGAGGGCCCGGTCCAGCCCTACCTGCATGCCCTGGAGGGACTGATCACCCGGTCCTCCAGCCTGGTCCAGCAGCTTCTGGCCTACGCCGGCCGGGGCAGGTCGATCGTCGCCATCCTGGACCTGAACCGCCAGGTGGAGGAGATCACCCGCCTGCTGCGGGCCTCCCTGCCCCGGAAGACGACCCTGCAGCTGGCCCTGGCGCCCGCGCTGCTCTTCATCAAGGGCGACCCGGCCCAGATCCAGCAGGCGATCATGAGCCTGGTGCTCAACGCCTCGGAGGCCGTGGCGGCCCAGAACGGCACCATCACCCTCCGGACCGGACGGGAAACCCTGGACCTGGCGGCCATCCGCGGCGCCTTTCAAGGCCAGGCCCTGGAGCCCGGGGAGTACGGGTTCCTGGAGGTGGCCGACGACGGCGCCGGCATGCCGCCGGAACTGCTCGAGCGGATCTTCGATCCCTTCTTCACCACCAAGTTCACCGGACGGGGCCTGGGCCTCGCGGCCGTGCTCGGCACCCTCCGGGCCCACCATGGCGGCATCCAGGTCCGCAGCGAGCCCGGCCAGGGCACCTCCTTCAAGCTGGTGCTGCCGGCCGCCGCCGACGCCGAAGCGGTGGCGCTGGCCGAAGACCCCGCCTTCGAGGAGGCCATCGGCAGCTATCGGGGCTGCGGCGCGGTGCTGGTGGTGGACGACGAGGAGCCGGTCCGCGCCATCGCGGTGCAGGCTCTCCAGCACCTCGGCTTCGAGACCCTCGAGGCCGGGGACGGCCTGGAGGCGCTCCAGGTCTTCGAAGCCAACCGGGACCGGATCCGGATGATCCTCATGGACCTGACCATGCCGCGCATGGACGGCGAGACGGCCTACCGGGAGCTGCGGCGGCTCGGCATGCTGACCCCGGTCGTCCTCACCAGCGGCTTCTGCGCCGTGGATGTCCTGGACCACTTCCAGGGCAAAGGCATCGCCGGGTTTCTGCAGAAACCCTACCGGCTCCACGCCCTGCTCCGGGAGATCCGCAAGGCGCTGGGCCGGGAGGAGCCGCTGGAGGCGCGGGCCACCGAGGCGCGCCAGACCCTGGTCCCGGCCAAGGACCTGGACCTGGGCTATTCCGTGCTGGACCAGCAGCACCGCCGTCTGGTCTGCGCCTTCAACCATCTGGCCCGGAGCCTGGGCGAGGGCGACCGGCGGAAAGAGCAGGCCGAGGCCCTGGCCGGCCTGACCGAAGTGGCCCTCACCCATTTCGGTGTGGAGGAGACCCTCATGGAATCCCTCGCCTACCCGCGCATCCGGGAGCACCAGGCGAGCCATGTCCGGCTGATCAACCAGATCAATGCCGTATCCGAGCGGATCCGGCAGGGGACGCTGTCCCTCACCCCGGCCCTGCTGGATTACCTGGAAAGCTGGCTGGTGCATCACACCCAGGACGACGACAAGCGCCTGGCCCAGTTCCTCAGGGCGCAAGGGCACTGACCGGGAGCAGCCGGCTCACGTTCCGGACCCCGTCGGAGAAGGTGACCGCAAGCGCCGGGGCGTCCGTGGCGAGTTCCATGGCCCCATCCTTGCCGAAGCCCAGCAGCACGCCCGTGCGGGGATCCTGGACCAGGACCTTGGGATAGGCGGCCTGGTCCCAGCCCAGGTAGGCCAGGCCGGGGCGGAGGGCGGCGCAGTGCGGCTCCCGGACCTTCCTGGCGGTGCGGGCCCCGGTGCGGGAGGCAATGGTCAACGGGCCCCGGCGGACTTTCAGGGTCCGCAGCGCCTTCTCGGTCTTCGGGTCCATGGGCAGGCTGAAGCTGAAGCTGCCGTTCGGCTCCGGGCCCAGGGCGAAGGGGATCCGGGCCAGGGCGCGGCCGCGGCCATCCAGGAGTTCCAGCGTGTATGCGCCGGGCTCCGGCAGCGCGGGCCTGGCCTTCAGGATGAGGGCGGGGTCCAGCTGGGCACGCCCCGGCCTGATCGCGCCGGAAACCTGGAGGCAGCGGAGGGCGGGCTGCGCAGTCCGGTAGGCGGCGTAGGGGCCTCCAGCAGTGTTTTGGCGCCAATCCAGGATGCCCCTGTAGGTGAAGTCGCTGACCCACTTGTCGGGGCAGTAGGCCATGATGTCCGTGCAGATCTGGGGATCCTTGAGCACGCCCAGAGCGACATCGAAACCGAACACCCCGATCCTGGCGTTCCGGTATTTCCCGCCGTCCACATTGTCCCCAGGCCAGTTTCCCTTCCCGGGAATGACCCCGCCGCATGGGGCATGGTCCCGCTTCAGCGCGTGCCCCATTTCATGGGCGAAGGTCACCTGGTAGTCCGCCAGCGAGTCCGTGCCCACGGGGAAGGGATTGGGGTTTGCGGCGAAATTGCCATAGGAGGTTAGACCAAGGGTGCGGAACCCGGCGGGGGTTCGCACCACACCGTAATAGAAGCGGTCTTCGGCCCCATCGGCAACCTGTTTGGTCTGCAGCTCTATCGCCATGGTGGCCCAGGGCGTGTCGTCATTGTCCAGGAGCGTCTGGGTGGAGCGCAGGGGGGTGCCCACCTGGACATCGATGCCGCCGGCGGTCGTGGCGAAGGGGTAGATGCGGCTGAACAGGCTGATCCAGTCCGCAGTGGTCCGGCCGTTCAGATTGATGTCGGGCGTGGCGCCATTGGCCTGGGTGATCGGCACCAGGGTCACCTTGAGCGGTGCAACCGTGCGGATGTCCATGGCGTTCCGCACGGCGTTGCCGGAACGATCGGACGCGGGCACGGCTAGGTTGGGATCCAGTTCGATCTGCACCGTGGACCCGGGCTGGAAGACCGCCCCGGGGATGAGGAGGTTCCAGGAACTGGCCAGGACCGCTTCCTGGATGGCGGTGGGCGTCGAAGCTCCGGGGGCCGCGATGGTCTGCTGCCAGGGGGCGCCGGCAGCTCCGGCGATGGTGACGCGTACGCTGGGAGCGGCCGCATTGGCCTGGTTGGCCCGGAGGAACACGCGCAGGAAACCGTCCCGGTTGGCCACCAGAGGCACGGAGCGCTGGAGGTCCTGGGTGGCCTGGGTGAGGTACCAGCCCGCCACGAACACGGTCAGGGTCGGAGCCCCGGCCTGCACGTTGAAGGGGACCGGGTACGTCCCCTGGCTGGTGGGTGTGTTCTGGACTGTGACCGGTCCGGTGGTGGCCCCCGCCGGCACGAGGACATCCAGTTCAGTGGGAGAACTGACGATCACGTTGGTGGCCGCCAGCCCATTGAAGAGCACCTGGGCGCTGGGGAGGAAGCCCGTCCCCGTGATGATCACGGGCGTGTCGACCGGCCCCTGGAGCGGGTTGATCAGGGAGATCGTCGGGGGTGGCTGGACCACCTGGTACCAGGCCTGGGAACTGTTGGATCCGCTGTCCGTGGCCACCTCGATGACGCCCGGAAGCGCCCCGGGAGGCACCACGGCCGTGATCTGAGTGTCACGGTCAAGCACGCGAGACGCGGCGGGCACCCCGCCGAAGAACACATCGCGGAGATTCGTGAATTGAGCGCCGGTGATCGTCACCGCGGTGCCGGGCTGCCCCGTTTTGGGGTCGAAGTCCGTGATGATGGGCCTCAGGCCGGAGAGAATGGTGAAGTCCTGGAGCGATGGGCCGACTCCCTTGGGGGTGGAGACGCGGACGGGACCGGTATGCGCCTGGGAAGGCACGAAGGCGGTGATCTGGGTGTCGCTGTCCACATTGAAGGACTGGGCATCCACCCCGTTGAAGGCCACCGCCGCCGCCCCCGTGAAAGCGCTGCCGGTGATCACGACCTCGTCCCCAGCCCGGCCGGTCGCGGGATCGAGGATGATGATGGCGGGCGCAGGTTGGCCGGGCAGTGGCGCGGTGGGAACCAGGACAGTGAAGGGTGCCAGCGAGGAGACCGGCACTTGCGGGGGTGGGAACTGGAGGGTGATGACCCCCGACCTGGAGCCGGCCGACACCGTCACCCGAAGCGTGGTGTCATTGATGCGCCTGAAATTTCGGGTGGATGCACCATTGAAGCTCACCGCAGTCACCGCGGTCAGGCCGGTGCCTGTGAGCGTCACCTCCGCGCCCGGCAGCGTCGAGGAGGGAGTGAAGGATGAAAGGGTGGCCGGGTTGGGTGGAGGCGGAGGAAGGGGGGTGGAGCCGGGGTCAGGAGTCGCCGGCAGAGCCAGCAAGTTGAAGGAGAAAGCGGCCGAGGTGCCGGCGGCGGCGGTGACGGTGATGGGGATGGGGCCGGCCGAAGCGGGGATGGTGCCGGCGACGGCGGCGGGCACCGTGGCCGTGACCTGGGTATCGCTGTCCACCGTGATGTTGCTGGTGGCCAGGGTGCCGAATTGCACCTGGGTGGCCGTGGCGAACCCGGTGCCCGTGATGGCCACCACCGTGCCCGGCAAGCCTTGGTCGGGCGCCAGGGACACGATGGTGGGCAACGCTGGCGCTGGCGTGGGCGCTGGCGTGGGCGCAGGGGTGGGCGCTGGGGTGGGCGCTGGGGCGGACCCGCCGCCCCCGCCGCCGCAGGCCAAGGCCGTAAGGAGGGCCGAGCCGAGGAGGCACCGGATGACGACGCGTTTGGACAGGGAGGCCGGGGCAGAAGGCAGCATAGACTCAAAGTATAATTATTTTATTTTAATTTGATATTATTATTTTTAATGAAATGCCAAATATCCATTTATGCAAACCGATGCAAGCTCCTTGGCCATTCCCGGGTCCACTGGCATTTCTATATTTTTTTCATCACACTGGGCACCTTGTCGGCCATGTGCTGGTCCCGGTCATTGCGGGTGCCCAGCTTGATGTCGGTGTGGATGCGCGGCACGCCCATGGCATGGAGCCGTTCGTGGCAGGTGCGGATCGCCGCCATGACCGCGTCCCAATCCCCCTCCAGGTTGGTGCCGTTGGCGTGCAGTTCGTGGTGCAGGCCGCTGTCCCGCAGCACCCGTTCCACCTCGGCGACATAGGGTGACAGGGAGACCCCGGTGCCCACCGGAACGACCGTGAAATCGACAATCACATGCATGATCAATCCTCCGTCTTCAGGATACTCGTGGGACCGACCGCGGTTATGCTGTCCAGACCCGCTGCCGGAGGCAAGCCATGCCCGCCACCAACCGCTTTTCCGCATACCTGGTCAGCAAGGATGAAAAGGGCGCCTGCCACGGCGAGGTGCGCACCGACCTGGCCCTGGACCAGCTGCCCGCGGGCGAACTGCTGATCCGGGTGGAATGCTCCTCCATCAACTACAAGGACGCCCTTTCCGCCACCGGCAATCCCGGCGTCACCAAGCAGTACCCGCATATCCCGGGGATCGACGCCGTGGGCACGGTGGAGGCCGA
>Ga0316230_1002272_pt1 | contig 17041 bp, 18 predicted proteins | sample TBH18025metaG_FD_206004 | JGI IMG/M metagenome (GOLD analysis project Ga0316230, IMG submission 206004) | Freshwater microbial communities from Trout Bog Lake, Wisconsin, USA - TBH18025 | ecosystem: Environmental > Aquatic > Freshwater > Lake > Hypolimnion/Profundal zone | place: USA: Wisconsin...
TGCAGGCTCGTTAATCGGCCTAGAGAGGATGCCAGTGATAAGATTTTGCCGATTTCTCCACTAATAAGCCCAATCTCTAGCCTGCACATTAAATACAGCTATGGAGAATAACAATCGAATAATTTCAGACAAACCCAAGGTTGGGGGAGTTCGCCCTGGTGCTGGCCGTCCTAAAGGTAGCATACAAAAAATCTCAGGTGCGGCCATACTTGACGCCCTAGAAGATACCTTAGGTATACCGTTTGAAGTTCAATTAGCTAACAATTATCTAAATGCGCTACACACTGATAAACAGTTGGTGGCCAAATATGATCAATTATTTCTCAACAAAGTAGTGGCCGACAAGGTTGACATTACCAGCAATGGACAAGGCATTGCCCCTACACTACAATTTGGTCGAAGTGAATTACCTGATTATATAGATATCAATGTCAAACACTCATAATATTACCTTATTTGGCGCACAAGATGAAGTATGGCAGGCTTTCTTAAGTGATAAAAATGTCTGCGCTGTGGTTCCTGTTGGATCAGGTAAGAGTTTCCTAGCATCTTTATTGCTACCTATTGCGGCAACAACGCCAAGTTTCCACAAGGGCAAGGATATCTTATATGTGGCGCCCACAGCACCTATGATCAGTCGTATCATATGGAAAGACCTTAAACAACGCTGTATGACCATGTGGGGATTGGAAGATGAAAAACATATTAACAATAGTAGCAAAACTATTACTTTTCCTAATGGCATACGCATATTCTGCCTATCAGCGGAAACAGGTCTCAAAGGTATCAACGCAGGTGTCATTGTCTGTGACGAAGCCGCAGAATTCAGTGACGAAAGTCTACAAGAATTATCTAATCGTATTAGACCTTCACCAGGACAAATAGACAGTCAAGGTCGTCTTATTCTTATCTCCACCCCGGAAGGAAAGAATGCTTTCTTTGATTGGTTCCAACATGCTACTACACACCCTGAATCATGGATTGTTATTCATAAGACCTGGGAACAGATGCGAGTTCAACCCCGCAAATGGATTGAAGAACAAAGATATCTGTTGAGCCCACTTAAATTTGCCAAAGATTTAATGTGTGATTGGGGATCAGTGCAGGATCAATTCTTTTATGCCTGGCGTAGAACCATGGCACATCATGAACCTACCTTTGACCGCGGTAAAGAACTCTATACCTTCCATGACTTTAACAAGAAACGCATGTGTGCCATTGTGGCGCAGATTGTGGGTGGTAATATGCGAGATGGTCGTGGTAGAATTGAAGTTCTCAAAACCTATGCCATTACCGACTGTGGCACAGAACAAATGGCCATGGCCATACGTGCAGACTTCCCTCACCGTCCTCTAAATGCCATTATGGACCGATCAGGTAGCCATGTCAACCGAGATACCACCAGCCAATTTGGTATTACGGATCAAACCATCCTAGAAAAATATGGATTTAGAATTATCAACACTGCTAGAAGCAATCCTCTAATTTCGGACAGTGATAACTCTGCCAATGCCTTTATTGCACAGGATAGATTGATTGTGCCCACTTCAGAAACTAACCTTTTGGATGCATTGGAAACCTATCACTATGAGGATGGCACACGCAAGCAATTGGTCAAATACAAAGAAGCTAAGTATATGCATATAGACGGTTTGGGCGACTGTCTAAGATATGGAATTCACTACCTGTTCCCAATGACACATGAACAGCCAGCCATGCCCGAATACATTGATGGCGATTTTCATGCTGTTACTGAACCTGGACAGGATTATATGCGCGATCCCAATGCTCGTTCAAAGGTTGACGGGATGCCCACTGTGGAGAGTCTGATCAAGCAGAATTTCTTCCCAGATCAGGAAGAAACCTGGTATTAAATTACCATTTGAACCTGTTCTCTATAAATAATCTTGATAACAAATTTAGGAACCTAAACACATGTCCATGACAGTTCGCGATCTTATCGCACCTAGCACCCTAATTAATACCATACGTCCTCAGATGCAGGCCCTACGTGCGGCCTATGAAGGCGGTCCAGCATTTAAGAATAATGTTTTAATTAAGCGTCCAAGCGAAGATGCGGCTCTATTCCGTGACAAACTAATGAACGTGGCCAGCATGCCAATTTGCAAGGCCATTGTAGATGAAATTGTTGATACCGTATTTGAAGAAGAACCAACTCGCAATCCAGCTTTTCTAACCATGTTTGGTGCAGATGCAGGTGTTCCAGATTGGTTTGAAGCCTTTGTCAATGATGCTGATCTAAATGGCAACAGCTTTACCTCAGTAATGGAAATTGTGGCCGCTATGTGTGGCATTGAAGGTTGGGCCTGGGTATTCATTGATCTACCAGAAGATGCGGCCAAAGACAATCGTCCATATCTCAGCTATTGCACTGCTGAACATGTAATCGATTGGAAGATATTCACAGAAAATGGTCGTGACTATTTTGAATATCTAAAGGTCATTGAATATGAAGATGCTGACTGCACCATATTCAAATTATGGTATAGTGGTGATGCTCGCAATCCTACCTACTGTGAACGCTATATGGTAACACAGGGTGATCTACAGAATATGGACGAACAAATTACGCCTATGTCAACCTATAAATTGCCCATGGGATTGCCTATTCCAGTGGTGCAGGTTCTAGCTCGTCAAGATCAAAGACGCAGTGATTTGGGTGTATCGGACTTGACAGAAGCCAATGATGTTCAACGTGAAATGTTGAAATTGGAAGCAGAACTATATGACTCAGTGCGTTTCTCAAAGCCTATGATTCGTGCTTCAGCCGGTATTAGAATTCCAGCAGGTGGTGGTGGTATTATTCGTGGTGACAAGGATCAGGTGGAAGTATTTGAAGTTCCAGTTCGCGACCTTAAAGAAATCCGTGAAAGCCAAGATGCATTGACCACAAGATTAGATGGTTATCTAGGCCGTGCTGGTCTAAGAACCACAGCCCTACAACAGCAGTCCGGCATTTCAATTGTTGAAGAACGCCGTGCGCTACATCGCAAGGCCAGCCAACGTGCTCGCCAAATGGAAGCCGCAGAAGAAGAAATTATGGTTTTAGTCGCCAAATGGATGGACCTAGAATGGGCCGGCGATATAGACTACATGAAAGATTACGAAGACAAAGACCTACAATTCCGTATGGCCTTGTTGCAAACAGCACAAACTCTAAGTGGAACCAATCCTGTGATACAGAGTATTATTGATCAGGAAGTGATCAAGATGATTGCTCCACCAGATAAGACAGCTGAATACCTAGCCAAGATTGGTGTTTACTCAGCCAATCAACCATTGAACGCCAGCGACTTTAATGCGGCTGATGCAGTATCAGAAACCCAACAAGAAATGAAAGACAATATTTATGGTGGGGAGATACAGGACAAAGGGGTAACCACCAATGATCCGATTGCACGCCAATTAGTCATGTTGGGTGTGGGTAGGTAATATAACTAATTCATCGCCCCTGATCTTTGGGCGTTAAAATTAAGATCACTGGGGTGGATCCCCTTAAACTCTAAAAGGAAAATTAACAAATGGATGTTAAGTCAAACGGCGGTTCCGCACAACCAACCCAGACACAGGGTGCTCCTTCAACAGAAGCAAACGTGCAACAAACTGTGGCTCAGAATGATGGTCCTAATCTAGGTGCTATTAGAAAATCAGGGCAACAAGAAGTTCTTCAAGCACTTTCTAAAGTGACTGGACAAGATTTTAGCAAGACTAAAGATGTTGTCAAGTTCTTTGAAGGTATGAATAAGAATAACGGTGGCAACGCAAAGCCAGCAAAGAATTCAGGTGGTGAAATCAGTGAATTGCGCAATATGATCCAGGGACTTCAAAGTCAATTGGAACAGAAAGATCAAGCAGTTCGCAAGACAACACTACAGAGTCAAATTAAAGAAACAGCCATCAAGGCGGGTTTTGATCCTAACATGTTAGACATCGCTACCCCATTATTTGAAGGAAATCTAGAATTTGATGAATCAGGTAATTTCTTTGTTAAGGGTGCGAATGGTGCGCCTAGACTTGATAAAAACGGGAATCCCGTGGGTCTAGATGTGCTGGCACAAGATATATTGAGACAGCGTCCTAAGTTGGCTGTTGATGACCCAAGAACCGGCACTGGTTCACGCTTTGGTCAAGGTGTTGGCAGGAACGATAACGAAATTCCTGATGCAAGCCAAGATCTCGAAGGGTGGAAAAAGTGGAAGGAGTCTCAGGGCATTGGTGGTCGATCATTAAAAGGTATGAATGTTTCAATGAATAAGCCAATCGTATAAGACGATTTCACAAATAAAAGGATATTATAATGGCATACTTTATTGGTGGAACATCTGGTGAAAGTTCCGCGTTTGAAAAAACAATCCAGAATAGTGCAATTCAAGTATTGCACGAATCACAAGGTCTAGTCAACACAACCAACGTTGTGATGCCTAATCAAGGTAACACTTACAAAGTTCCTCACATGGCTCCTATCACTTATGGTGATTATAGCGATCAAGGTACAAACCCATACGGAATCTATGAGCAATCTGCTACTATTACTGCTAAAGAAGTTGTTGCAACTCCTGCAGTGGCACAAACAGCTTTCTCCAAATTCTTAGGCTGGACAACAGCATTCGACCTAGCTAATAACCTAGGAACAGAATTGGGTATGAGCTTCGCTGAAAAGGTTGACCAACGTGTTACTCAAGCATTTATTGGTAATCCATCTAGCGTTACATCTACTGATGTTTCTGGTGCTGGTTTCTCTAATAGTGCAAGCACAACCTACTTCACAGTAAGCACAGCTACCTATTACACAGCTTCGGGCGGTGTTAACACATCTACCAATGCTATCACTGACGGTTTCGGTCGTGTTCAAGCTATGGCGGCCCACAGCCTATTGGCCAGCGGTTCTACATCTACTGTAAACGCGGGCACTTCAGCTGTAAACATCAGCCAATTGATTCGTAACATTATCAAGAAATGGCGTGAAGCACGTAACCCAGGACGTCCAATAGTTGTTCTAGGACCAGACGAAGAAAATCGTTTGTTAACAGAATTAACTGGCGGTGCTGTGTTCAATGGTGCTAACTACGGTGGTGGTCAAACTAGCATCAACGCTGGTTTAACAGCACTTGGTGATGAGCTATTGGCTACTGGTATGTTGCGTAACCTTTATGGTTGCACAGTTATGTTCTCAACCTTCCTACAGAACAGTGTTCAAACACTTGACGGCACAACTTCTACTAACGTTCACGTTGGTGCGGCTTATGGTCCTCAAGCTATTACCACTGTAATGATCAAGGGTCTTGACATTTCTATGGGTGACAAGGACGGCGGCTTACAAACTTGGATCACTGGCTTGGGCTATTTTGGCTCTGCTGTTGTATCACAAGAACGTGGTTGCGCGATCTTTATCGCTGGATCTGCAAATAGTTAAAGCGGGTGGGGACTAATCATCCCCAATTAACGGAGAAAAAAGATGGCCTTAACGAGTTTTTTAGCATACACTGACCCTACACTACAGATCACCTATGATAGATATGGTGTTCCGACTGTTGGTGTCAATAAAATATCCCTAGCTCAACCTAGCGATGTCCAGTTCTATGACCGTGCGGCTTATCGTAGGATAGAACAGGTAGTTCAAAGTGATGAAACCTTTGAAGGGGATCAAAACGCCTACCTGAACACTGTCTTGTTTCCCAAGGCTAATATTGAATTGCTGAATATGTTGGAATTTGGCTGGTGGCCCTTGTATGTAGAACGCACCATAGGTGCTTACTATTATACCAGTGCGCAACCAGGCACTCCTCAATATTCACCTAGTGGTCCTAATCAGACTGGTTCTCAAAATGTTCCAGGTCCTGCACAGGGCATCACTATGACAGCATTCAATCCGGGACAACTTGCCAAGCAAAATCAGACTTTGATACAATTAGAAGTTTACAAGGCCATAGAAATATTTTATGGAACCCTGGTAACTGACAACAGTAACATCAATGAGAAAGATGCGGCCAACTTAAACTTTGCCCGCAAACGCTTTGAAGAGGAATGGGAAAAAGCCAAACAAGAAAGTTATTTCTATGATATGAAAAACATTGGTTTCGTTGGCACTTATCAACAAGATTGGTTGGCTGACGTTAACGTGTTTGAAGGCGATCGTCGTTACTTCTAAGGACAAATATATGACTGCTTTTGTTTATAAATGGACACACAAACCAACATTAAATTGGTATGTAGGTTCACGCACAGCAAAAGGATGTCACCCAGAAGATGGATATATTTGTTCCAGCAAAGTAGTGAAACCGCTTATTGAGTCTAACCCACAGGATTGGGAACGACAAATCATAGCGTTAGGAAATGCCAAGGAAATGAGAATGTTAGAAATTGAAATTTTAGAGTTAGCGGATGCAATTAATGATCCTAGATCGTTTAATCAAACCAATGGCAATGGAATGGCAAATTCTGGCAAAAAGTTTTCAGTTGCCCACAAGGCAAACCTTAGTGCTTCAATAACTAAAGCTATGAATCGTCCTGAAACAAAAGAAAGACTCAGAGCGGCTAACATAGGCAAAACTTTGTCTGAAGAGACTAAAAGGAAAAAGAGTGAAAAGATGAAAATCTATTTCTCCAATCCTGAAAATCTAAAAAGACATAGTAAGCGTATGAAAATCGCCATGGCGAAAGATAGGGGAGTATTCTAATGCCATTATTCACAGCAACAGATGTTATATCAGTGCTTAATTCAGCCAAGTCAGTGACCACTGGAACAAGCCTGGTAGAAGTCTTTACAGAATTCCCCAGTGACGAAAACAAAGTCAGTGAAGGAATCTATGTGGCTCGTGTATATGAAGCTGAAAGAAATATCCACACGCAAGGTATCAACACAGGTGGTAAGATCTACTATGTCAAAGACCGAGTTGAAATGTATGTGGTAAGCCAGCAGGTTAATCCGTTTGTGACTAATCTGCTGGGATTATTCTACACTACATTAGACAACAGTCTGTTTAGTGGATATTTCCAACGTGAGTTGAACATAGAACAGCAGTATGTGAAGAACTCAGAAAGATATAAAATCATTTTTGATCTCACACAATTACAAGTTATATAAAGGAAAATAAAATGGCAAATTTAAACGTGTCAAGTCCTAGTAATTTTGTCTCGCTATTAATTTCTGCAAGCACAAGCAGTCTTGCAACAATTGGTAGTTGGACATCTACTACGACCAACGTAATCGCAGTTCCAGCATTACAGGATATCACTGTTACCAACAGTAACGGCACATTCCGTTGGGTGCAATTGGACAGCACAAGTCGTTCAGTTGTTACAACACCAGCAACAAACAGTTTGAACTTTAACATCGTTCTTGACGATGCAACCTTTTTCACTACCACAGTAGGCGGAAGCAATAGTTCAAAAGGTCTGTTAGGTCTAAGTAATAACAAGGATCGCATCTATTTCCAATTCCAATGGGGAGGTGGCACATCAGTTGCTCACGTTACAACAGGAACAGGTTTCTTAGCAAACTTAGCTCCTAAGGTAACACCAGATCAACCGGTTTGGTTATCACCATTAGTAATTGAAGTTGATGGAAACTACAATCAAGTTAGTTAATCTAATTTGACGGAAAGATAGGGGAATCTCTAGGGGTTCCCCCCTTCTTTTGTAAATATTAAAGAGGATATGATGTTATGAACTTTAATGATCACTCATTAGAAAATTTGTTTCAGGGATTAGAGGGCGAAGTCGCAAAGACTATTTCTGAAATACAACATGCCCAACAGGATTTGGAAAAGGCTTTGAATAGACAAAAATTTATTCTAGCATTGATTCATCATTTGAAAACAAGGATATAAAGATATGGAACTCAAACAACTAGCCGCAAAACCCCAACTAATTAAAATCACTATTGACGATGAAGATATTGTCAAAGAGTATGGAGAACCCCTTGACTTTTGGACATGGGATCGCCAACCTATGGACGTGTTTTTAAAGATTGCAGGTAGCCAAGGTAAAGATTATGGTGTTATTTTAGAAACTGTTAAAAATTTGGTCCTTGATGAATCTGGTCAACCGTTGATGGTCGATGATGTTTCATTACCAGGACCTGTGTTAATGCAAGTTATTAATAAGATTATTGATATCTTGGGAAAATAACAGGCGGGGATTATGATCCCCAGGGATTTGAAGTTTATGTGGCAGTAACTTTAGATTCCTTAGGACAAAGATATAGTCTTCTGCCTAGCGAAGTAATGAACAGAGCCACAACATTTGATTTACAAATTGCTGATTTGGCAATGAGTTATCAAAAAATGCAACAAAATAAGGCTCATGGAATAGTTCCAGAAGTCAAAGAAGAAGTTATGTTAGAAGCTATAAAAAGGGTAAGAGGCCAATGAGCATAGAAATGAAAATTACTGATTTTAGTTTTCGAGCTAAATTGAATGATCTCAAACAGATTAAAAAATTAGCTATGCCTAAAATCTATGATGAATTCGTTAAACTAACTCCTATTGCCACCGGTAATGCCAAAGCAAATACTTCATTAGACAGTAATCAAGCAATTCAAGCAAACTATCCCTATGCGGCTGTGTTAGATACAGGTCGTGGTTTCCGTGATGGACAGATGCGTGGTAGTAAACAAGCTCCAATTGGTATGAGCGAACCTACTAAAGAATTCGCTAAAAAACTTATTCCACAGATAGTCCAACAATTGAGTAGGAGAAGATAATGGCAGGCCCAAGTGATGTGAATATTGTTGTCACATTAGATGACAGTGATATATTAAAAAAATTAACAGAAATCAGCAGTAAGTTAGATGGCTTTGCCTCTAAAATCAAAGAGACTACCACTAAAGGTAAGGAAGGCTTTGAAACTATGGGTAAAGCCGCTGAAGGGCTTAAAAGTAAAATGGAAACCCTTCAAACTGTTTTGCTTGGTGCTGGCTTTGTTGAATTTGCCAAACATGCATTAGAAGCTTCTAAAAGCATAGTTGATCTAGCTAATGCCAATGATATGACTGTGCCTCGCTTGCTTCAATTGCGAGAAGCATTCATTAAGAATGGCGGAGATGCTGAAAAACTTGGAATGGTCCTTAGTAAGTTAGACCAAAACTTACAAGGTGCTCGTGATGGTAGTGCCAAAGCACAAGAAGCCTTATTGAAACTAGGTTTCACATTCAGTGATATGGCTAATCTTAACACAGATGAAGCCCTGCAAAAAGTCATTGATAAATTGGCGCACATGGAAGATCCTGTCAAGCGTAATGCTTTGGCATTTGAAACCCTAGGTAAAGGTGCTAGAAATATCAATTGGGCAGGAATAGCGGCCGGAACTGCTTCTGCAACAGATGAATACAACAAATATGCAGAAAGCCTACGCAAAGGTCAAGAAGCTCAAATCAAGATACAAGAAGCTACAGAAAAATTACAAATTGCCTTTGTCAATCTATTAGACAAATCACATATTTTAGATTTTATTAATAGTCTAAACACAGATTTTGATAAGTTTGAAAAAATTGTTACCATAGCAGGCACAGCCTTTAGTTTATACTTTGGCGCCAGTGTTCTTAATACCATGGCCATGGCTTGGAGAAATGTGGCAGGAGGAATAGCCCTAGCAGATACTGCTTTAGCCAAATTAGGAACCACAGCAGGTGCAGTTGTCGGAGTAATAACAAAAGTTGCTGGAGCATTATTTTTATTATTGCATTCAGAAGATCTAAATGCTGGCGAAGATCAACAGATTGAAAAAATACACAAATTCCAAGATGCTTTAACAGCATTAGGACCTGCCGCTGTTAAAAGTTATATGGCTATGTCTGCAGAACAGCAGAAACAAGTCCAAATTTTGTATGATCAAGGAAAAGCCTTAGATGAAGCAATGAATGTTGCACAAGGCAGACCAAGTGGTGGAGGTAAAAATCCTGCAGTTACGGCGGCCTGGCAAGGTGAAGTCAATGCTATTAATGCTCGTGCGGCGGCCTGGAAAAATTTAATTGAAAATCAAAGAGCTCAATATGATCTAGCTACCAGCCAAATTGGTCAGAGTGTCCAACAAACAGAAGTTCAAAAACGTATTACTGAACTTGCTCTCAAATATAAAGATGAGTTAATGAAAATTAACGAAGAAGAAAGCAAGGTCACAGGTAATAGTCAAGCGGCCAAAGACAAACGCGGAGCTTTTGAGCAATTGAAAAAAACTCTAGCAGATATCTATCAAACTGAAATCGATGGAGAAACTAAATCAGCTCAAGCTAGACAAAACGCTGATGCAGACCAAGCTAAAACTATAGAACTATTAAAAGAACGACTTAGCAATGAATTAAAATTAAGTGAATTAAACGATGCCAAGGCAAAATTATTATTAGGGGCTCAAGGTGGTGCACAAGAAGAGATCCGTTATAAAAATGAACAAGAAGCCATAAAAGAAACTGCGGCCCTTAGAGAAAAATTATTAGGTGCTACCAATGCGGCCAATCCCTTGTTTAATGTGCCAGCAGATGTCCAAGCACAATTAGATGCTGTAAAAGATCGTTGGGCCAAGATAACTGCAGAAGAACAAAAATCACAGCAGGGCCTTTATGAATATTCTAGATTGGCTTCAACAGGTCTAATCAGTTCTATCAATAAATTTACTGAAAGTGCAGGTAACGCCGCTGAATTAGTAACAACAGAATTCAATACTATGACTAAAGGTATTGAAGATGCATTTGTTAATTTTGCTAAAACTGGCACACTATCATTTAAATCTATGACGGATATGATGATTGAAGATTTTATCCGTTGGGAAGTCCGTGTTATGGAAAGCCAAGCATTAAAAGCCTTTATGGGTTCTAGTGCTGGTGGATCATCGGGTGGATTATTAGACAGCTTATTTGGTGGTGGACATGCTATGGGCGGTTCTATACCAGCAGGACAGTTTGGTCTAGTGGGTGAACAAGGACCTGAATTAGTTCGTGGTCCAGCCGCAGTGACCAATGCCAACCAAACAGCAGATATGTTAGGTGGTCAGACCAATCATACCTATAACATCAACGCTATTGATGCCAAATCAGTAGCACAACTATTTGCAGAAAACCGCATGACCATGTTTGCCATGACAGAGCAAGCACGTCGTGAATTACCGATGAGAACAAGATAATGTCATTACAAACAATTATAAACCATGCTGAAACATTGGAGATAGATCGTCGCCGTGTAGTAGGTGTTCAATATACCAGAAGTGAAACAGCCAAGACCAGTGAAACTCCCACACGCAATCCGTGGAAGTTTACCATTACTCTGCCGGCCGCACTTCAATATGGTGAGAACCGTGCCTTGTTAGAAGCAATAGATCAATTGGACAAATCAGTTCCGGAGATCATCAGTTTCAATGCAGGCACCACCAGTATGGTTCAAGGTAACACGCAATGGGTTGGCAAAACAGCCAGCGCAGGCCTAGGTTATCTATTTGCCTATCAAGGTGGTGTATTAAACATAGATGGCACACCTAATTATGCTATTTTAAATGCCACAACAGTGACAAATTTTGTGGGCAATCAATTAACCTTGACCCTGCCTCCTAAAACAATCACAGGTGGTGAGGTTATCTTCCGTGCTGGTGACTTTATTCAGATACAGGGCTTCCCATTCCCATTTACCGTTAGATATGATGTTGTTAGTCAGGCAAATACGCAACAACAGATCACAGTGACCACACATAGACCTAATTGGATTGGCACTGCCACTATCAGCACCATTACAGGTCAACCCCTAATTGGATCTACTATTAATGTAGGCAACCAATGTCAGTTCCAAATGTTCTGTCCTAACATGCCAACCTATAAATTATCACCTGGTGGTAAGAATGCGATAATTAGTTGGAGCAGTGATTTTAAATTGTATGAATACACCGGATATGTTTCGAATCCGGCCTACTATGCCTTTTTCTAATTATGAGTAATCTAAGCACAACCATAACCAATTACCTAAGCACTGCCACAGGCATCATTGACTGTGAGTTTGTGCGTGTGACTGTTTATAATCCAACCACTTCAACTGGAGTTACCTATTGTTTCTCCAACAGCTATCAGACTGAAACCTTTAGTGGTAGTGCATTTACAGGCACATTCACTGCCTTAGGTGGATTATTAAGTGTTAGTGGTCATCAACGTGATATCAGTGCTACCAGTTATGATACACAGGTTAGCCTAGTCGGTATTGATCAAACCAAGGTTGGACAAATTTTAGAAGTTGGACAAAATTACGATATCGATAATAATCCTATTCCTAACAATTTCCACAGTGGATTAAAAGGCAGTAAGATTGAAATATGGAGAGGTTTTTATGGAAACAATTATCAACTACTTGATGCACCTCAATTACGATACACTGGTATTGTTACCAGTTATCATATTAATGAAGATCGGCAGGGACAGGTTGATACGTTCGTCCTAACCCTACAGTGTAGTTCATTTAAAACAGTTTTAGAAAATAGATTTGCTGGGCGTCATACTAATGGCACAAGCTGGAATACCTTAGGTGGAACAAATATTAATCCTAATTATGACAGCAATGGTAATCCTACCAACCCGCTTTATGATTCAGGAATGGATCGTGTGCAGGCCATTAGTAACACAACCTTTAACTTTGGTTTACCGTTATGATAAGACAAGGAACAGAAAAAGACCTAGAACAGATTATCAGCATGCTTCATGAATACAAGAAATCTAGTCCACTAGAATTGTTACATGACATTGGTGATGATACTGCTAGATTAATTTTAGATAAGATATTCAATGAACAACGCGGTCTTGTGTTTGTTGCTGAAAACCCTGCCGGCAGTTTAGATGGTATGTTGATTGCCATTAAGAATGTCAACATATGGGATCATACCATTTATTGCATGAATGAATTATGCTATTGGGTTAATCCTGATGCTCGTGGTGGAAGTGCTGGTTATAAACTGTTAAAAGGTTATATTGACACTTGTGAATTCATGAAGCGTGGTGGTGAAATAAAATACTATACCTTGAGCAAAATGGTCTCAAGTCCGGACTTAAATTATGAAAGATTTGGGTTTAAGAAATTAGAAGAAACTTGGAGTAGATAATGCCAGCCGCACTCATATTACCAGTCTTAGGAATAGCCGCAGATTCATTTGCAGGCATTGCCGTATCATTTGCGGTTCGTTTGGCCACTGCCTATGCCCTAGCACAATTATTACAACCTAAGCAACCTGCACAAGGAACTGCCGGTGGTGAGGTCTTATTACCACCATATACGGATAATAAACTGCCGGTGGTCTATGGCAATACCTATGTGGATGGTATTATTGTCGATGCCATCCTATCAGTTGACCAACAACACATGTGGTATGTAATTGCATTCTGTGAAAAAAATGGAATCTCGACTATTCACTTTGATGAAGTTTGGTTCAACAATAAATTATTAATGTTTGATGCCAATTCAACCGATGGTGCTGAAATTGTGGGTTGGTGGACTAAACCTAAACGCAATAGTAAGGTAGGTGGTATTGTTGAACAAGGACCAGCTGGTCACGTGGCCATGTGGTTCTTTAACAATGGTTCAACTTCAACTGGTGTTCAGCACCAATGTTACAGCATTCCTAATAATGGCACAGAAACACAAACCACTGCCACATCTTCATTGACCGCCTTTCAGATATTAGGCCCAGGCGGATTATATGACAGCGCAAATATAGGTAATGCAGGTATTCCACAAGAGCTATTATGGGATGCCAGCAAGAAGATGGAAAACTGTGTGTTTGCTATCTTACGATTGGATTATAATGCGGCCAATGCTGTAACCAGTGCACCATCCAGTCTCAAGGCTAAAATCCTAAACCTAAGCAATTCAAGTGGCCTAACTGATTCCATGTTATCCTACAGTATTCAAGGACATGTGGATGCAGGTCAAGTTATATATGATTATCTAACCGATACAAATTATGGATGTGCGGTTCTACCTCAAAACGTAAACACCAGCAGTCTAGCTGTGGTCAGTTCGATCAGCACACAGACACGTGCCATTGTGGCCACAGATGGAACCACTCAGACCTTTACCTTATTGCACAATGGTATTGTTGATACCACACAAGACTGTCTAACCAACCTAGGCACATTAACTGATGCAGTAGATGGTTGGCCACAGTGGGATGAACGTGACGCACAATGGGGTGTGGTATTAAATCAAAGTATCGGACAAAAAGGATTATCAACCAGCTCCGTGGTTGTGGTCACACAGGATAATATCATAGGCGGTATTAATCTAGTGCCAACCGACCTAAAAGGATCGCCTAATAAGATCACTGTTAGTTTCCCTAATGCAGATATTATTGGACAAACTGATTATAGATATTATTGGTTATCAGCAAATCTTAAATCACCACATGAACCTGAAAACAACGTAGATATTAATTATCCTATGGTTAGTGATCCTATTCAAGGCACATACCTAGGCTATAGAAAAATGTGGTTTGGTCGTCAAGACTTGATCATTAACTTCTCAATGGATTACAGTGGTATACAAATTAATGCTGGAGATATCATTGCTGTTCAACATGAATGGTATGGTTGGGTTCCAGGCACATATAATGGTTTATACTTATTGGGTAAACCATTTATGGTCACACAGATCAAAGAAGCCAAGGATGATAAAGGATTCCTAAGTGTGATGATTACAGCACAGGCCTATAATGATGAAACTTATGATCTAACCAATCCTGCTTATTATCAACCTGACACATTCTATCCAACACCGGATATATTTGGTCTATTAACAGCTACCAATTATATCAGTCAACCTGATGCTCCAATTTTTAGACAGGATTTAAGCAATACATCAACAGGTGTGCTGATTATTCAAGCTAATATTCCTCAATATGGTAATGTTACAGGTATGGAATTTTGGTATAGTTCAACTACATCAACATTCAGCGCCAATAACTTTGTTTTATATGAAACACAATATTATGCGGCTGATACAAATAACAGTCAAACATTATATCCACACTATGTTGGAACTGGCACAACCACAGTATTTTATGAACAGATACAGGTTAATAATTTCCCCACAGGCAATTATTATTGGGTGACCAGAGCAGAAGGACCTAACAGCTATTCAAGTTTTTCTACAGCAAGTCAATTGGTATCTTGGAGTTCAAGTGGCACTGTGGTCTATGGTAGTCAAACATTGGATGGAACTATTGCTGGTAGTAAAGTTGTTCCACCAGCAACTAACTCTAACAGTAACAGTAGTGGATTTGCCGGCACATTGGGATTAGCGGCCGCAGGTATAGGTGCATTGGGTCTAGGCTATGGTTGGAATCAAGGTTGGTTCAATGGTATATTACCTAAGTGGCTACAACCTAATCCAGCAACACCAGGTAATGACCAAGGAATTGATCCTGGAATCATGGCACCTACAGTTACTCCTAAGGTATTAGATGCCAGCACAGGTCAACCTACAGATAATCCACAACCTGGTGATACTCAAGTGGTTGTTGCTGATGCAACTCCACAACCTAATTTAGATGATAGTAGTAATTTTAATGATTATTCAGTGGCATCAAATGACAGTGGTTCAATGGACACTTAATGGAGATATAGATGGCAAATCAAACAGACAAATTTAATACCACTACGTTTATAATAAACAATGCCCCTCCAGTGACCAATTGGTTAAACCCAACTGCTATTATTACGGATGGTGATGGCAAGGTATTGGCCGCACCTACATTCAATACAGCGACCAATCAGGCCACCTATACTAGAACATTAACTTCGGCTGATATTGGTCAACAGAATCTATCAATAAAATATTCAGGCAGTCCTAATTATGCAGGTGGTGGCATTGACAATTATGTTACACACATAGGATCAAGCACAGTGGCACAGGTCAATTCTGTTTTACAAATTGTGGCAGGTCCAGGCATCTATATCAGTCCAGATAATGGTCAAGGCACAGTTACTATCAGCCTTGAGCCTATTCGTCCACCAGACCCTAATGAGAATTTTTACAGCGTAACTTGGACCATTAGTGATCTAGCCAATCCTAATCTAACTGACCAAAGTATGTTTTTAATCACAGGTAGTCTTGGTTCTACAGGTGTTGCTGTTAGAAGTCGAGACGCTGAAAACTTTGTTGATATTAATGGATATAATGCATCACCGGTGGCCTTATCAGATGGCCTATCAGTGCAAAGTGCAACCTTCCCTGGCAGTGGTCTAGTCTATTGGTCTAGTGCTGATTTGGTCAGTGGTGGAAATTATGTTGGTGAAACTTATATCTGGGGTATAGAAGGTCGCACTGATAATTTCCCATCCAACAATACTGTTTGGACAACCGATGCATTGTATACTCCAGGTGCAAGTTATCAGGTCGGTGGTAATGCAATTACAGGTTATAGCAATGCTAAACAGGTATGCTTTTACAGCACAGGCAGTATTGCCGATGCTTTATTTCTTAACCTAGGACAAAGTGGTGTGGGTTCGGCTACCGCTACCAGTGCCTGTATATTAAAATACAATGCATTTCCCAATGGTCTAACAAACACTACAGATCCTATTCCTGCGACCATTGAATACAGTGCGTCTAATGCTAAATTTACACAGGCCGCAAGCAACCTAGCTGACCAAAGTTTTGCCAGTTTTAGAGCCGCGGTAGTGGATACAAATAATAAACAAATATTATATAGCAACAGAACCAACAACAATGCCAGCACATGGACCATTGCTACAACAACATTGACTTCACCCAATGGGGTAGCCTATGGTAATGGTGGTTGGGTGGCTGTGGGCACTTATGACAGTGTGTTTACCAGCACAGATGGTATTTCATGGACACCCGGTGTTACTGGTTGGCCAGGAAGCACTTGGAATCAAGTATGTTATGGTAATGGAAAGTTTATTGCCATCGGTGACCTTGGTAGAATTGCATTCAGCGCAGATAACGGTATGACCTGGACCAAAGCTGATAGTCAGACAACCAGCACACTTCGTTCTATTGCTTATAGCCCTAAATTTAAAACATTTTGTGCGGTAGGT
>Ga0316230_1002276_pt1 | contig 17030 bp, 15 predicted proteins | sample TBH18025metaG_FD_206004 | JGI IMG/M metagenome (GOLD analysis project Ga0316230, IMG submission 206004) | Freshwater microbial communities from Trout Bog Lake, Wisconsin, USA - TBH18025 | ecosystem: Environmental > Aquatic > Freshwater > Lake > Hypolimnion/Profundal zone | place: USA: Wisconsin...
CAAAATCCGGGGCGGAAAATCGGCTCCGCTCTTGTTCTGGAGCACAAAGCTGTTTCCTTCTTTGCGCAGGTCGCCACGCGCATCTTCCACTTGGCCCTGCATCATCCCACTTATTTGAGAAATCGACCACCCGCTCGGGTCGGAGGAATCGGGCAGACGGAAAAAAACCGGCCCCGCGGATGTGCTCTTCTTCACCATCGCCAAACTGCGCGATAGGGCATCCCTATCTACCCATCGGATCGAAACGAACGCCCCAGCTTTAATCGGGGTCTCTGCCATCACAAAATCGCCCGCCGCTTTCATTAAAACCACCCCCGGGGAGGGTGCCGAAACGAATTTGAGCCGGGGTTGGAAAATCACTTCATCCCAAGTCCAGTTACGGATTTGCCCAAGGGAACGCCCTGTCGCATCAAAAACCGTCACCCGGCTGAAATTCGGCAGTCCAGCCCGCCAAGGCACTTTGCATCCTTGCCATGAGGCGAGTTGCGCCGCAAAAACGCCTTCGGCGAGCAATGGTTTCGGCGGATTGTCCGGGCCGATATGAGGCGCATCCGGCGACAAGTCATAAAACATCACGTCCAGTTCCTCCACGCTCTCCTGCAATGCGTGAAATGCTGCATGCCCGCTCCATCTGGCAAGCGCTGAGGCTGAAAGATGGGGGACACGCTTGCGCAATTCGCCCAGGAACCGCGCATATTTATTGAGCAAACGATCGGGACAATCGCAATCGATTTGCAAACGCCCCTTGGCATCTGCCAATCCGCTGAGGTTTTCCACACTCCCCACCTGTTTGAATGGATCGGAACCGTTGAGGTTTAGCCGAACGACAGGAATTGCGCCCGGTTCTGGCAGGGCATCCCGCCAGCGCCAGCGGGGAGCAACACCCAAATCCAGTTCCCCCACATGCCATAACAATTCCGCTGGCATCCCTTGCAGCGCCACTCGTTCTGCTTCTCGGAGCGGATCACGCCGATTCCAAACCCAGAACGAACAATTCTCAGCCCCGAAAGCGGATGTGGTCAGTATCCAGAGAGACAAAGCGACGATGGCATTCATAGTCTGAAAAAGCCTTGGCATTCTCTATTCGGGCTTGGAAATTTTAGTGAACTCCTCCACCAGAAAGTAACCGCGATAGACGTTCTTTATCGTTACAACTGTGGGATCAATCTTTGGAGGGTTGCTGTACCTGCTGACTAGGGGAGGCTTGGATGGAGGTTCGAAAAACATGCCATAACGCTCGCCGTCTGCAAAAGGCTCGCTGTGCCCACCGTATATGGCGAAGACTAACCTGCGATACTCGTCTTGCGGCTGCATACCATTGACCCAGCCCATCTTCGCAGTTGCGGTAACAACAACCGGATTTTCACCTTTCGATTTCCAAGTACCTCTGAGTATCCGCCCTGACACGCCAACAGGAAACGAGCTGAACGTTCCGTCCTGCGCGAAGACAAAGTATGAGGAGCTATCGCATAGAGCCAAGTAACCATCTTGCTTGAGGATTTCGAGCGGCGGGCGGTAGCCTTTATCTGACGCAAACAGAGCGCCAGCGAAAGCAAGGATGAGAAGGATTACGAACAATTTCGTGTATCGGGGCAAGTTGGACAATGCACCGAAGATAAACCGCTGAATCCATTGTAGCTCAATGGATAATCGTTCTTTGAAAATCCTCGCGTCTGGTGATTTCTTGATAGCATTCATCTGACTATTTTTCCTGCGTTCCCCACATCTCGGCCAATTCACGAGTCGGGATTTCCTGTTGGAAATTCTTCGGAATCTTCGTCAATCGCGGGTCGTCTGACGGGTAATAGACGCTTGAACGAATATCACCGATAAACGGAGGTTTCCCACTGTCCTGGGCCAGGCACTGAGCGAAGAACGCCGCACACATTTGCTGCATTTCCGGGATCTCGTAGTGACCAACCCCCGGCCACGCTTTCCATAGAACCGGCACGCCAGCTCCACGCGCCATCGTCACCCATTGGATGGCCGCGGCGAGCCGATTGGATCTGAAACAGCTAAAATCGTCTTCCTCGCCGGTCGTTACCAGGCAAGGAACAGCACGCAGGCGGGATAATGGCTGTGCACCGGGCACCCAGTCGTTCCAGACCCACGGTGCCGTGCTGTGAAGGGAGAGACCAGCACAACGGTCAGGCACCCAACGGGCGAACCGTTGCACAAACGCGGATCCCGCCCCGTAGCCGTGCAAAAGCAGCCGCTTGGTATCAATGTTGTATTGTTCGCGTATCTTTTCCAACGCGTCCAGCACGGCTTGCCCAGACCACCCTTGGCCTGCCTGATAATTCGATCCTCCGGAGAAGTTGATGAATTGCGGAACTACAAGGAAAACCCCGTGCTCATCCGCGAAGCGTGCCCACGGGCTGCTGTCCAAACAATAGCTCAACGCTCCATCATTCTGTATCGCAGCAATAATCAGCGCCGTATGAACTTTTGTCGGATCATAGTTCGGCGGCACGCGATAATAAAATGTCACTTCCGCATTCGCAAGGTTAGGCGTCCGTGTCACAACTGTTTTCACCCTTTGCGGCAACACGGCTGTTTGGGAGTCGTTGCGCAAGTCGCTGATGAGCCGAAGCGCCACCGCATCCGAACCGTCAGCATCGCCGTCTTCATTTCCGCAAGCCTTGCGCATATCGAGAGAGCGCCGGGCATATTCCAACGCTTCGGCTTTACGCCCCGCCGCGCGGCAGATCCAAGTCATCTCCAAGGCAGCGTTTGCGAGCAATTCCGCATTCTTTCCGTTGTTGTCGGACTGCGCTTTAAGCATTCTTGTAAACACCTCTTCGGCCGCCGCCGTTTCGCCGCCATCCACGAGGGTTGAACCGAATTCATGCAAGAAGATCAACTCCTTGGAAGAGAAATCCGGCCCTGGGAATATCTCTTTCAGACGCGGCAGATAGGAGAGATGCATCCGGGCCACCTCGCGAGTGTTAAATTGCGTCTTGAACCGCTGGCTATGAACCAGCTTGGACCAGCCTGTATCAGCAAGAGGGGAAGTCCTCCACGAAATCTCCCCGGCGGCATGCTCCTCTGCCAGCAACTTTACGCGATCAGGACTTGCCTCCAAAGGGCGCTCCTTTTGGACAGCACTGGCAGGGGCTGACTTAGACCGACGGCTCACGGTGCGCCAGTCGGACTTGAATCGATGAGATTTGCTCGCGCTCTCGCCGCCAACGCGGGTGCTGGCGGCGTCCAGGTGGGAGATAAGCGCCTGACGCATCTCTTCCCATTCTTTATCTCTAACCGTGTCTATGTATACCGACTCGGTAAGGTAATGGACAAACCGACTCGCCAAGTCGTCCAAAAACCCCACTTCGGCCGGGGCCGCGGCCCGATCCAGATGCTGCAACAAACCACGGTGGCTGTAGCTCACGATGTTTCGGAAATGCTGGCGCTCGGCCTCCGCGTCAAACTCATGAAGCAAGGGCCGACCGCGCCATTCCTTTGCCTGACCCAGTGCGTCAATGGCGTAGCCCAGCATCACCGAAGAATTTGGAAAATCTGTCAACCATCGCGGGTCAACCCTTCGCAGGTTGTCGCCCCGCCCGAGAATGGCTAGTGAAGCCCGCGCTTCCTCAGGGGCTCGATTTGCGCTGTCTGAAATGTGCTCCCACTCATTTGTGACCCACTCCCCTTTACCCTCCAAGCGAGGCTTGCCACCACGGTCAAAATCGACAAAGAGCGGGGTTGCATAGTCATCTGTCGGGAGTGTCGGCGATGAAGCCTTTCCAGCAGCGATCAGCGAGGTGACTCGTAATGCTTCAGACCTGTCCTTCAGCAAATGCCAATCTCCAATATCCGCCTCGCTAAACTTGCTGATTCTTGTTTCCAATCGCTTGAAGCGCTCCGAAAGTGCCTCTGGATCGATATTGCCGAGTTGATCGAAAAGAAGCGTGTATTCCGCAAGACAGCCTGCAATATCCGCAGGATGATCCGCAAGAAACTGGTTCAAAGCCGCTCGCGTATCGATCTTCTTTCCCGAAAAATACCGTCCTGACTGGTCTCTACCAGCAAAGCGATGAAGTTGTTGCAGTTCCAGCCAAGCGTGCTTCGGGTCATTCTTGGGCATTCTCTGGAGGATAAATTCCCTCAGTCCAAAATTCAGAAAGGCAGAAAGGCCGTGCGTGTTGTGGTCGCCTTTGGAGAGGCTGCGGCCCGGAATCAAGGGATTTGCTGGATCGCTTAAAACTAAGCCAAGAAGCGGAACATTCGCAGAGATGCCATTTCGGGAAGAAATCTGTTTTTCAAGTTCGGTTACTGGCGGCAAAGGCGGCAGGGATGCAGGCGTTTCCTCAACGGATTCTGATGCGGTCTTCAATAGCACCGCCATTCCAGATTCGATCTCTTTTCGCCAAGAAGCAGCATCTTTCCCGAGCGTAGCCGTTATTTTTGGAAATGTTTTTCCGCTCAGGTTGTCGACGAGAATCCATGTAAGTGTGCGTGCTCCATTCTTATCCGCTGAGCTCAGTTCACCGCGGAGACTCCGATTCGACAAAAAACTTGGCGCATCTGTCCAGCGCGTGCCTCGACTGTTTACTGTTCCCACGAGCACGTCATATTCATCGCGCAACGGCGCGAGATGGCTGGCAAGCTGTAACCGCGTTTCGCCACGAGAAATCTGGTCGATGGCAAGCATTTCGAGATTTTTGGCGACGTCGCATTCCACCGGAGCGAGCCCGCTTGTGATCCCTAGGAATGTGATGGCATCGTCCGCATTCGATTTTCCAGAGCTGGCAAACCCGCGACCAATGAGTCCGACTCTGACAAATCGCCGTTCGGCATCGGCAATGGGTTTCAGCCCAAGTGCGTCGTAGCATCGCGCTTCCCAAAGCATGGCATCAGCAAACTTTTCGTTAAGAGTGTAAGCTTTCTGGAATGCATCCGTGGCTTCGAGAACCTGACCGGCGAAGAATTTGGCGATCCCAAGATAAAACGGCTCCAGAGCCTCCACCTGAATGGATTCCTCAAAGGTCCGTTCTACTGTTCGCACCGGGTGGAGTGTATTGAGGAGCCACTCGCGCGCGGCTTCTGGCAAACTGCCGCTGACATGCGCCGGATCGTAGGCAAAGCTTTGTGCGGCGATCACACGCCCTTCGCGCGCGCCGAGGAGCGTCATTTCCAATGTCGTCACACCGCCGGGATGCCTGATCTTCCCAGCGACCACAACATCAGCGCCCAGCAACGGCAGGCGGTCAGGCTTATCCTCCAGCAGCCCCTCCTGCTGGTACCCATGTTCACGAACCACCTGTTGGGCGAGTGCCCGATCAAGCACTACCAAACCACCGCCGCTCAGAAACTCTCGCACATCCGCACTCAGCCGGAGGGCTCGACCGCTTTCTTCGATGCCGAGAGGTTCATCCCCTGAAAAGTCGAGCACCGCGATGCGCGTCGTTCCGAGCCCCTCTTGCTTGGCGACTGGTTTTCCGACAAGTCGTTGATGAATGAGCTTCGTTGCTTCGGTAGCCAGCGCTGTGGCAACATTCGCTGTGGACTCGGCAGGCAATGTGGCCGAGCCTATCACTTGACCACTCTGTGCATTCACTGCCTCAATGACCCAGTCGGCCGGCTTCTCCCGCGTACCGCCCTGGCGAATGTTCAGGAAATAATCCAGCGAGAGAAACCGCCCCAACTGAACACGCCGCTCAGGATTTTGAATCAAAGCACCTTCCTGTAACAGCAGATCGATTTGCGCACGTTCGAGGAGTTGCACCTGTGGATCGCTGGAAAGCGATGCGGTGATTAAATCTTGGATTTCAGGGGCTGGGTGCCCCTGTGCCTGGCACGTGACGGCAAGGCGAATACACTCGGCATCGCTTGCCGTCGCCAGCGATGTTTGGAGAGCCAAGGCGATTGCTAAAATTCCCAGCCTCTGTGAAAATGTGCTATACAGAAGCCGCAAGAATATCCATCTCATATCCGAAATTTCCTAAGTGCTATTTCACCAATGCGGGCACGATCCGATCAATCAACTTCAGCGCGGCATTTTGGAGGGCGGTCTTCCCGGCGACGTTTTCAGCGAGATCCACGGCGACGTCAGCCTGACGGTCGGCGAGCAGCAGCTTGCCGGTGGCAGGTTGGGTGACTTTGATTTCCACGCGGCTGCGGCAGGAGACGAGATTTCCCCGACGCCCGGCCATTTCGCTGAATCCCTCCCCTGTAATCAACATATCTGGCTGTTTGCCGGAGGATGGGTCGAGAACTTCAAACCCGATTTGCTGCAAGATGAGCTTCATTTCGGTCTGCGCCGCGGGGTCGATGATGGCGTGGTTGATGTGTTGCTCTGCAATCTGCACGCTGATGCTGGGAGGTGCTTTGCCTGCGACCAGTTTTTTGAGCCGCTCAAGACGCGCCGCCGGGTCTTCGACTTTTGCAAGGAGGGTGTCGCCGCGTTTTTCGATGACCGCGATGATTTTCGGCGCAAGTTCGTTGACAGCGTTATCCAAACCGTCCAGCGAAGTGAAGGTGGCCGTTTCCCCATAGACCCGACTGGTTTCGGTTCCGATGATTTTGGCTACGGCAAAGTATTTATTGTCCGTTCCAAAGATTCGCCCGGTGACGAGGATTTTCGCGCCGGTAAGCTGGCCGACTTTGGCGGCAGTGTCTGGAGTGACGTTCCCCGAAAGGCCGAGTTCCTGTTCGCCAAAAATTTTGTCGATCTCCTGGCGCTCGACGAGGATGAGGTTGGCTGCGCTGGAGAGTTGGGCGTTGAGCAGGATGGCGGCTTCCGCTCCCTTTTTCTCCAAGTCCTTGCCGGAGACTTGGAAATCGAGCACGGCGGCAGTGAGCGGCTGGGGAGGAACCGGCGGTTCAGCGTGAACTGGAGTCAATGCAGCAGCGGCGAACAGGATGGCGATGATTCGTTTCATAGGTCGAGTTTTGTTAAAATTGGGGAGCGGTTAGGGTATTGAGAATTTCCAAAAACGTCTTCTGGCTGCGCGGATCGCTGGAAAGGGTGTCGAGCAGCGGCAGCGTCACCTTGGCGATTCGGAATCCGCCTTGCGTGCTCACAAACACGCCAGGCAGCAGTGGGGAATCAGGGCAGAAGACCACAATATGCCCTCGCCACCCGGGGTGCGTGCCAAGCCACTCGGCAAGCTCGCGCGAGGTCGCTTCGCCGATATAGACTCCGTTGTCTCGGGTAGCGTTTGGCAGCACAGCGAGGTTCTCTCCTGCGTCGTCGAACTCCACTTTTTGATCTTTCAGAAAGGCACGCAGCGGTTTGTTTTTACCGAAGAGGTGGAACCCCCGTTTCTTGGAGAACGCGGCCAACGGTTCCTTTGCAAACCCTAGCGGATACACCGTAATCGAGATTTGCCCTGACGGGAGCCATTCACCGCCGCCTGATTTCATGCGCAAGCGGGCGACCATCTCGGTTTCCCGCTTTACTTCAGGGACGGGCAATTCCCAGGAAATGAGCGGCAGGAAAAGTTGCCCGCATCCATCGAAACGGGAGGCCTTGGCCACAACAATGTCCTTCTGGATCGGCGCAAGAAGCGCTTGCCCCTTTTGGTAGAGGTCAGCTTGGATTTCCAAAGGTTCCAAGAGGTTTGTGTTGAGCGGTTTGACCGCCATGTCCACTTTCACGCGCTGGCCGCCGAAAACATGCACCATCGGCGGATTCCCTCCAGAGGGGTTGGTGCCGTCGATATTGACCAATCCCAGAGACATCAAAAGAACTGCGGCGTGGAGGGCGAGCGTGTTCATAGGGCAAGCGTGCGGGCCTCCAATTTGTAGCCCGCCACTTTGATGGGGCGTGCATCGGTCCAAAGGAAATCATCCCCCTCGACAATCACTTTTCCTTCGCCCGTGACGAGCGGCTCCAAACAGTGTTTGCGACCGCCTAAGTTGACGCACACTTTGCGTCCGCTGTAGCCGAGCACCCGCACAATTTGCCTTCCACGTTGTAGCGTGAGGGCCAGCGGCTGGGATGAGCCGCGCTTCACATCGGATGCCGTTGGGGCAAGATCAAGGCTGATGCTTCCATTCGAACTGATCACCCCGTCAAGCTGCCCAGGGAACAACGCCTCCATTTCCGCCAGCAGTTTGCCTTCGGAGAAAGGCTCCCCGGCGGGATGCCTCCCTTGCAATGCACTGAGGCAAAGGAGCACGCCCCCCACGCCAGCCAAACCGAACAAGAGAACTTTTTTCAGCCACCGTGCTCCCTCTTGCGGCGAAACAGTTGCCGCATGGCGGTTTGCAAAAGCGATCCCGGCGCGATGGAGCGCTCTTTGGCGCGCGACCTCATCCAAGGGAGGCGCCGAGAGATTGCCTAAGAGATTGTGGAGCGTTGGATCGTCCATATTAAGATTCCCTCCGCGAAAGAAGCGTCTTGAGTTTGCGTTTCGCACGAAACACCCGCCAGGAAACCGTCGTCTCCGCACAGCCCAGCACTTGCGCCGCCGCCGCGTGGTTCATCCCCTCGTAATAAGTAAGGACAATGGCCAGCCGCAGATCGTCCGGCAATGCGCGCAAGGCTTCTGTCACGCGGGAGTGGTCGGGTGCACAGACCATCGAGTCCTGCGTCCACTGCTCCGCCACCGCCTCGGTAAGCCGGTTTTGGCGCATCTTCTGGCGCAGCCAGTCGTGCGTGGTGTTGGTCGCAATCCGGTAAAGCCACGATTTGAACGACGCATCTGCGCGATAGGTTCCCAGCGACCGCGCGGCTTTGATGAACGTCTCCTGCGCAAGGTCTTGGGCTTGCGCTTGGTCGAGGCAGCTTCGGTAACAGAAGGCGTGGATCATTGGGTAAAAACGGTCAAAAATTTCTCGGAACGCCGTGGCATCGTCCCTCTGAGCCCGGATGATGAGTTCTTCCTCTTCGGTTTCTGTGGGTTCAGAGGTTTGGATTGCCATGTGCAGGTTCTACCGTTTAAGACGCATCTAAAATGACGATCCTTTGAAAAATGATCACTCTTTTTCGTTTCGTCATTTCCTACCCAACACTTCACGGCTTTCACCTGCCGTGAAAACAAGCAGTGTTTAATCTTCGAGTGGAGCCATTAGGGGAGAGCAATCGGATATTATAGAGAAACTTCAGATACAGGAGAAGATCAAACTTCGACCGCAGGCGAAAGTGGGATCGCCCTCAGCCACGCTGCATGTTGTAATACTGTCGGCTAGCCGCGCTAAGCCTAGCGAGACACGGTGTTCCTGCAAATTCGCTTATAATGTCTCGCATATCTGAAACGAGTCAACCGAGATTGCATTTGTGACACTCACCCCGTTCTGGAAAGCCGCCGCAAACGGACTCACTGGGGTGTTGGTCTCACAACTCGCCCTTTGCGTGCAGGTCTTAATTTGGGTGCTCGTCACTTTCCGCAGCGGGAATTTGAGAGGGCTTGGCGGGACGGCCGCGGCCCGGCTGAAACAAATGAGAATGGGAATTCTATGAGCGGAATTCGTTGTTGAAAAGCATGTGCCAACAACTTCAGGATGCCGCTATCGTCCGAACGATGAATTGCTCGCCTTCCTGGAAACCCTCTGATTATGCCGCTATGCTGCGCCGATGCGTCTGCATTCATAGAGGCTGCAAGCATCGGCGCGGCATAATCCAGATTGCGGCATAATGGACATTATGCCGATATCGGCATAAGACCCACTCCACGGCAGCCTGTATCAATGTTTCCTGTGCCTGCCCTCCGTCACCAGGGAATCCTTCATGCTGAAGGAGGAACACCATGATGAGCCCGCGTTTGGGATCAATGGTCATTTTAGTTGCAAGCGCTCCACCATGCCCAAATCTACCGTCGGCAATATCCCATCCATATCCGTATTCCTTTGTGACCACATCAGCCGTCTGTTTGCGGATCATTTCCTGCACGGAAGCCGTGGAGAGATAGCGCTTCCCGTCGAGTTCCCCTCCGTTCAAAATCATCTGGCAGAAGCGCACAAGGTCGCGTCCGCTTGAGAACAACCCACCGGCCGGGAATGGCTGCCGAAGAGGGTTGGTAAGCGGATAAGTTACTTGCGAGATCACGCTTTCAACGAGACCTGTGTTTTCCGGTCCCGGTTTATAGACCTTGGCGAGGCGTGCGGTCTGCTCCTCAGTCGGCACAAAGGTTGTGTCACTCATGCCGAGCGGGTCGAATACACGTGTCTGCATGAACTCCCCATAAGACATTCCAGATACGACCTCGATGATACGTCCAGCGGTATTGGTTCCCGCATTTGAATATTCGTATTGGGTGCCCGGTTCGGAGAACAATGGCGACATGGCGTAACTGCGCACAGCGGAATGCAATGGCAGGATATCGAGTTTCGGTTCTTCCACAGGCGTCTTGAAAGGTAGTCCGCTCGTGTGGGAGAGAATCTCCTTAACGGTAATGGGATGAGACGGCTTCTTGAGCAAAACATGATCCTCATCCTTTTCCGCGATGACCATCTGGCCATTAAACTCAGGTAAATATTTTTCTACGGGGTCGCACACATCCACCTTACCCTCATCCACGAGCATCATCAGGGCAGTGGCGGTCATTGGCTTTGTCTGCGAAGCGATCCAGAAAAAGGAATCCTTGGCCATCGGTTTCCCGGCAGCAATATCAGCGAAGCCGACAGCTTCGTGGCTGATGATCCGGTCTTTTGTGGCCACAAGCACCACGGCCCCAGCAAGGGTCTTGTTGTCCACGAATGGCTGAAGGATGGGAATGGCGCTAAAGTCTGAATTGGGGGATTTCATGGTGGGTAAGAAGGCAGAATTGGATATCGCGATGAGCAACAGAATCATTGCCAGAACGCCCTCGAAGGCAAGAACGACGTATCCCGAAGATGGAACATTGGAAACCCATATCGTTTCCATCTCACCGCGGCTCTTCTTCCCTTATGCATTCGTGAATGGTTGCTACCACTATTCAAATTTCCAATTCTCCACCCGCCGCTAACTCGCCTAAGGGTGGTCATGCAACCCGCTGGAAGTTGAACCCTGCTGGCAGGGAGGGTTTCGTGGACGGGAATTCAAAGTCGAGCAGGCAATAGACGAGTTTGCCGGGTGTCGGGTAGACGCGCTGGCCTGCGTTGATGCAGACCGTATCCCCAATTTTGGTGTGCCACTGTCCTGTTCTGATGGGGGTGAAGTGATCGTGTCCTGAGACCGTGACAAGGGGTTGATAGCGAACGATGGCGTCGCGCCATTCTGGTTCGTACGCCACGTAGGCTGCGATCTCAAGCGAAGGGGGTTCGTGGATAAGCCAGAGGGTACGTCCTGCCGGGCCGGTGTGTTTGAGCAGGTTCGGCAGCCAGGCTTCTGGGTTGTATCTGCCAAGGGGACGCCCTTGAGAATAATATTCGTCGTTCCCGAGCCAGCATGGGAATCCCACCATTGTCAGGGGACCAATGGTGAAAAAGTCCCCGTGCAAGGCGTTTAGTTTTTTTCCGCTTTCTTGTGCGATGAGTTGCCATTCTTGTTCAAAGTCTGCCCAGCACTCGTCCTCATGGTTTCCCCGTGTGAAGACGACTTCGCAAGGCAGTTCGGACAGTGCGAACGCGGCGTTTGGGATGGACAGCTTTTCGTCTTGCCGACGTATGGGATCTTCGGCGTCAAGAAAATCGCCGACGCAGGCGACAACATCGGGTTCATGTTCCGCGACAGCTTCTTTTAGCTGGTCGTAGAGCGATCGGCGAAGGTGCAGATCGGTGACGGTTAATACTCTGACTTTGTGCATACTGATCAGTTCTCTGGCACAGGCTCGCCGACCCATTGGATTTGCCGGGTTTCCGTGTCGTAAACCACGCCACGGAACACCCCGTAGTCCGCACCCACGTTCAAACAGGGGATACCGTGGATGTCACGTTCGCGCACGGGCATGTGGGTATGGCCGCACATGAGGAATGCGACAGACGCTGCGCGTGTTTCCAGTTCTTTTCCGAGCAGGGAATTGCCGGAATAAGCGGAGAGGATGTCGCTTGCGTTTCCGCGCAGGGGATGACCATTAAATTCCCTCCACGGGCAGGTGTGGGTGGCAACCAGTAGTCGCTTTCCTGCTGAGATAGCCTCGTCCATGCGGGCGGCGATTCCGATCGCCTGCGCCCTCGCCTCGGCTTGAACGCGGGTGCCGCAGTTCGGGAGATATCGGAAGTCATTCCAGAAAAGCCCTTGCATACCGCCCGAGAGGTAGATCTTTTCTGTGATAAGCTTGCCCTGCACACGGAGATTTGGTTCCGCGAGCCCGAGGTCGAAGTGGCCGTAGCCGCCGACGATCGCAAAATCTCCGAGGTCGGCGTTCACACGGTCGAGCAACACCGCGCCAACATCGCGAGCCGGCTGCTGCCAGAACCGGGTCACCATTTCGTCGAGGCAAGAGAATTGCGAGTGCTCACTGCGATCGAGCCAAAAGTCGTGGTTGCCAAGCGTGATCGCGAGCATTCGATCTCCGACGCTATTGCGGATGGCTGCGAGGTGACGGGCGGCTTGCATCGGCGTGCCAATGTCGCCAGCCACAACCACAGCCTCTGGGTTTTCCTGCTCCACTACCTCCGTAAAAACATCCAAGGCTGTGCGCATGGTGCGTGGACTCCGCGCCGGGATGTTCATGTGGAGGTCTGCTGTAAATAGGATTTTCATCGATGGGGATTTGTGGGGTCTAAGGCCCGGATTCAGCGCTGAGTTCGCCTCCATGCCCACAACGGGCATTAGCGGTGGAAACCTCTGCGGAGATTATTTGAGGCCAGTGTTGAAGGAAATTCAGGGACTCTCCGTCCCATTCAAAGAGTGCGCACCAACCGGGATTGATGATGTGTCGGCGGATCAGTTTTTGGGTTGCAATGATATTCAAGGCGAGAACCCTGCTTGCGCCAAAGAGAAAGTCTGACGCTGTATGGTGGTGTCCACAACAGACAAATGGCGCGTGCAAAGCCTCGACGATCTCGGTTTCCGGGCGGCGCGCGTAGATTTGCGAGATGTGCGGAGGTGGGACCGGCCAGTCAATGAATGAGGTCTTCATAGGGGTGCTTCCCGGTCAGCAGGTTGTTGTCTTTGCATGGCAGTCGATCAGAAATTCCCGGAACTCCGAGAATGCGGTGATGGTTTTTCTGTGGATTTCAGGAAGAAACTTCTGGTGGTGAAGAACCGTCCTGTTTTCTTCCTCTGGGTCCATAAGCATGTATTCCTTTTTGACAAATTTTGAATGCCAAGTGGCGATCTCCGGCGTGATGAGCGCGGGTCTCAATCCAGGCACGTTCTTCGCTGCGGTTTTGTAAAGGCGCCGACGCTCGTCTCGCTCACGGTATTTTGGTTTGAGGCGGTCGATAAATCCGATCACCCGATCAAGTCCTCGTTCCATGCGATACCGGTAACGGTTTGCGTGAAACATGCATGCATGGCATTTGATATTTTTGGGGATATCTGTTGCGCCTGCTTTGAAAATATCTTCGAGTTCTTTTTCCATGTGCCACGCCACCTGTTCCAGCCGCTTGGCAATCAGGATCAGTTCCGGTTCGCAGGTGATTGTTTGGATGGGGGACGGGATTTCGATGCCCGTCGCAAAAATCTCTCCGATGAATTCCTGTTCGATTTTGCGGGCGCTGGGAGTCAGCTTAAATGGGGCGGGATCAGTGGAAACCACCATTACCTCGAATTTTGGAAATTGTTCATGTACCTCCCAGGCGAAATCCCATGAGAATCCGGGGACGCCGCTGACGGCGATGTCGATATCGGAGCGGGGACTCCAAGCATTGGGGCGCACGAGGGAACCGAATGCCAAAACCCTGCAGTCCGTGTGGCGTTCCTTTAGCCATAGCGCTATCCGGCAGGCTTCCTCCCAAGCAGTCGCCTGCGCGGGATCATTGGGCCTGATTCGTAAAAGTGGATTGTAAGACGCGGGATCATTTATGTTCATCCGTTGATTTTCAGTTCATCCAACCCATGTTCCCCATGGCTATCACACGGGGACTTTTGAGCGGAATGGCATGTTACCCGATCCTTCAGGACCTCGAATGAGCGAACCTGTCGGCGAATGGGATGCCCGGCGACATCCAGAGGGTCTTGCGACTTCGCGGAGCATCCGCTCCCAAGGCCACCTCTATGGCCCCTTCTCCGAAGAGAAGGCGGTGATCAAGGATCACAAGTGCACTAAAAACCCATTTGGTCACTGCGTCAATAGGGCTTTTATTTTTCCACGTTCATTGCTGGTTATCTGCTCCTGCATCAAGGAAACACCTCCAAGAACTGCCGCATCGACGGCGCCGTGGGGAAATTGAGCACACGGGTGGTTCCCTTGTGGAATCCCTCGGTTACGTGGCGCAGAATGGGTTTCATGCCTCGGAGGTGATCCAAGCCCCAAAATTCGCAAAATATCCCGAGGTGTCGGTGCATGGTCCGTGAGATGTCTATAGTCTGATGGAACTCTGAGGAGGGGTCGAGGAATTGATCCATAACCCGCACCTGCGCCGTGGCCACTTGGGCGAGGTAACTGTTGATGCCGAGCATCCGGCAGCCGACGGCGGCGAGTTGTTCATCGGTTTCCCCGCCAAACTTCCATTCGACCGCCTCCATGATATGCACTTCGATTGCGGGATTCATTTCAACCATCAGCACGCACCCCAGAGGATAGTGATAAAGTTTGGGCATTGCGTGATGCACGAAGGCGATGTGTGGGGAGATGTATTGAGGACCGGGACAATGTTCGAGATCGACGCCGCCGACGTAGTGCGCCAGGACCGTGAGCCAGCGTGGGATTTGATCACGCATCTCAGCAATCTTGTAGGAGCCATGGGCGATGCGATAGGCCATCTCTTGCTGGAGCCCCCGGTCGAACCGTCGAAGAATCGAGAGGTAGCGCTTCGCGCGTTCGTGCCGTTGGTCGGTTGAACCAGCCTGGAGCTGCATCACAAGTTTCGCCTTCTGTTCGGTCAAAACCTCCTCCCATTCGGGTTCGTATTTTGGCCGGTGGCGTTTCTCCTGCGAGGCGTATGGCAAAAAGGCGTCGCTGTGAAAAACCTTTCGTTGATTGCTGGCGTAACCATGAGCCACGGGGCTGGTTTCCCGGTGCAGATTTTCGGCGTGCGCCATGAGCAGAGAGATTTCCTGTGGAGCGCGGGCGTCCCAATCCAGGGACTCGAAGGAGTCCGGCAGAAACAGGAACAGCGTGTTTGGGAAAAGGGCTTGTGCATCGGGCTGCGCGGGGGCGCCGAAGTTCACGAGCTGAGGGTTGTTGGTCTGAGCGGTCGGCAGAACAACCAGATCGGGTTCGTGGCACGCAATGCTTGCAGGAAGATTCGGCGCGGTGGGTTCATCCAGCAACACCGCGTGCGTGGTGTTTTCATGGATCCACGCGCGGAGTCGGGCGCGGAAGGAATCGTTGGGGTGAATGAGAATAATTTTCATTGGAATTGAAATGGGTTGATGGGGGCGTTACTCGATACCCAGGTAATTGGCTACTCCTTGGAGTTGCTTGACGCCTGCTTGACGAGCCAGCCCAACTCTTGCGTGAATAATCGCCGCGGTTTGAAGGCATTCCATAAACCAAGCGAGAAGTTCGTCCTGGCGCACGCGCACATTCAGGCAATGGTCACCGTCTCTCTTGATGGCGGTTAAATTGTTTAGCAGACAACACGCCACCATTTTGAGGCAGTTGCTGCGGATATCTGCGAAGTAGCTCCATCCGCCCCAAATACGATGAGCCAATAAGTAATACTCCCTGACTTCTGGGATTTCGAAAAGTTCCCGGGGGTCGTCGTCATAACCATCCACGGTGAAGTGGACTCTGTTTTGGAGTTGGCGCAGTTTTTTCTTGGCCACCTGAGGGCCGTGATCGCCGATGATTCTGGAGATGTCACCGTTCTCAATTTCCTCTCGGCTGATGACGAAAAAGATGCCCCCGTCAGTGAAATGTTTCCCTTTCTTTTTGGGATGCAATATGCGGAATAGCTCTGCATTGGCTTTACCTGTGGCGCTATCCATCTGGATATCCTGGAATTCTGTATCTTGATTTTTCATTTGAGCGGGAACTCCTGGGTCTCGATGCTGTTGCGGAGGTATTCACGCACCGGCGCGAGTCGCTGATGGACGGCTGAGCGGCTAATGCCCATGGACTCAGCCATGGCGCTTTGCGAGAGGCTCTCATCCATCATGGTCATCACCATTCGGACGTTATGCTGCGGGAGGAGCTTTTCTTTGAGGGCGATGCGGAGCGCCACGAACATCAACTCCCGCTGCAGTTCATAGGGCAGTTCCCAAAGGGTCTTGCGCTCTGCCGGGTGGACACACGTTGCGGCGGGGTGCTCATCAATAGACTCGCAATACGCATGTTTTTGGATGTCCTTCTCGATGGAATGCAGGAGTGTGCGGGTGGATGTCCGGATAGCCGCGATGATTGACCTCTGGATTTGGTTCTCGATTTGCTGCAGGTCCAATTCCTTCGTAGCAGCGATAAGGCCGACATTACCTGCCAGATAGCGATCCAGGAGCAGGAGGATCGCTGCCTGGCGAACCTCATTCTCACTTCCAGCCAAGATGCCGTTACACCTCCGGTTTGGGAGAACGTCTATTAGCGCCTGATCCAGCTCCCAAGCGAGCTTCTCCTTGGTTTCTAGATCTTCAGGATGCTCGCAATAAGCGACCCAAGCAAAAGCGAGGGGAGTGGTGGTGTTTGTTCGGGAATAACCCGCCTCGGGAGAGGCGGCCAACTTGGTTTTGGTGATAGTCTTCACAACAGACTCAAAGATTTTGAATCTGTGAAACGCCGCCGCGAAAGCTGCGGCATTTCCCCTGGCCTGCCGGTTTATTCCTCCTCGGAATGACTGTTCTGAAAAATAGCGCCTTAACAAATAGGTGAAATCTTGCTGTCAGGGGTGAGAGGAGGAATTCCGCTCGCGATAAAGCCACCCTATCTGATGAACGATATTCTTCCCTATCCAGTCGGCACTTTCGTGACCGTAAAGAAAATTGGCAAACCCAAGACTCCGGTCACTGAACCCGGTGATTGGGCAACCTGGGTGCCGGGCGGCGAGAACAACGCATCGCTGCCCGTGTTTTACGAGATGAAAGGATTCCTCATTGGGCCGGTGATGGTTGGCAGACA
>Ga0316230_1002279_pt1 | contig 17017 bp, 13 predicted proteins | sample TBH18025metaG_FD_206004 | JGI IMG/M metagenome (GOLD analysis project Ga0316230, IMG submission 206004) | Freshwater microbial communities from Trout Bog Lake, Wisconsin, USA - TBH18025 | ecosystem: Environmental > Aquatic > Freshwater > Lake > Hypolimnion/Profundal zone | place: USA: Wisconsin...
AAACGCCCCCTTTTTGGTAATTGGTGTCCTGAGCGGTAAAGGTTCCACCCCGCGCGGAGATGATCTGGACAACTCAGTTTGGTTGCCCTACACAACAGCAGGGGCCCGTATCTTTGGACAACGCTTTTTTAAACACATTATCGTAAGGGTAAAGCCGGATGCCAATATGACTGTGGTGCAGGCAGGACTCCATACCTTACTGATGCATCGCCACCGCAAGGAAGATTTTAATATCAGGAACATGGCTGATACAATTGCTACGGCCAATGAAACGCAAAATACGCTTACCTACCTGTTGGCTGCAATTGCCGTCATCTCACTGGTAGTTGGCGGTATAGGAGTAATGAACATCATGCTCGTATCTGTCACTGAACGTACGCGTGAAATCGGAATAAGAATGGCAATCGGTGCCCGCAGTTTCGACGTAATGTTTCAATTCGTGACTGAGGCAGTCCTGGTTTGTTTTATTGGCGGATTAGCGGGTATCCTTGTCGGTATTGGAGGTGGACTGGCGGTTTCTGCGCTTGCAGGATGGCGCCTGATTTTCACGGTGGCCCCTGTTCTAATTGCCTTCACGTGCGCTTTTCTGACGGGTATTCTGTTCGGTTATCTCCCTGCTCAAAAAGCTGCCCATCTTGATCCTATTGAGGCGCTTGCCCGGGATTAAAAAGGCAACAGGAATAAGATTTAATGTGTGAATATTGCAACTTTTTAATGAAATCATGTAACTCTTTCCGACTGAAAAGAAGTCACCTTTGATTACATAAATTTAGTTGCAATTTAAATTATAAAATGATGAAAAAAACAATTTACACGTTGGCTTTGATTGCATTTATGGCCGGAACGACTTCGATTTCTTATGGACAGGTCTCTGAAAATAATTCAGTGAGAAATAATGCAAATGTCCGGGAATCCAAAAAAAATGTATCGGATTCAAAAAAGAATTTAAAAGTCGATCAAAAGAAATCAGAACAGGATTACAAGAATTTCAAGAAAGAATCTGATCAGAAATTCAAAAACAATGAACTGAGGATTTCCGAGTTGAAGCAAAAGTATTCCAAACTTCACTCCAAAGAGAAGATGACTTATAAAAAGGATTTGGCCGTATTGGAACAAAAAAATTCAAAAATGAAGAGAGATCTGGCAAACTACAAAGTTAGCGATGATGATAAGTGGACATCATTTAAACGCGATTTTTCGCGGAATATGGACGGAGTTGGACAATCGCTCAAAGATTTTACAGTGAGAAATTCCAAGTGATTGAATAAAATAAATTTAACAAAGGCTGGATTGAAACCAGCCTTTGTTAGTTAAAAATCAAATAATGCTACATTTATTTATTCAGATACCAACCTTTATTAAAAGGGTGGTTTCCTTTAGAAAGGTACTTCTTCCGTTATTCCTTGTCAGTTATTGTTTGACAAATAGTTTTGCACAACTGTCACCAGGAAAGGAAAATAGCTTAGTACGAAAATTTTACGCTATCAATCATGAAACACTTATCTGGTTTTCATCAGAAAAGAATTTGAATAAAGCTGTTGAATGGCTCAAACAGATTGAGGCCACTGAGAATCCGGATATTCTGGTGGATAAATCCAGGAGCATTCAAATCCGGGCTAAATTATTAGGTTTGAATACGAAAGATAATATTTTAAAGGATACATTAGACCAACAAATTACAGGTATTATCTTAAATTTCCTGAAGGATCTGCAGCAGGGCAGTGTCAAATTTGACTATGATGAAGTCTGTAGATCGCACGATTCAGTTTATTTTGATCAGTTGATTCATTTTCAACCCCAGGAGTCGGTTTCATCAATAATTTCCCGACTGGAGTGTAAAGATCATGATTACATGGTTCTGAAGAAATATCTTAATGATTCCATTAGTACAATAGACGGGCTGAACCGTAAAAAAATAGTTCTTGCAATGAATTACAGGAAGTATTTCACGATTAACCATCAACCAGAATTCATTGTGGTGAATATTCCTGCAACTGATGCCAGATATTACCGGAATGATCAGCTCAAAATTACCATGCGTACAGTTGTTGGAATGAAAAAGCATCCTTCACCAACTATCGCTTCATATATCACCAACATTGTCACATTTCCCCACTGGAATGTGCCCCATTCGATAGCAGTGGATGAAATATTACCCAAAGTTCAAAAGAGTGAAAATTACCTGGAACAAAATAATTATGAGGTAGTAAATGGGAAAGGGAAAGTTTTTGAAGATTCTGAACTTAACTGGCAGTCCTATACTGAAAAAAATTTCCCTTACTTTTTTCGTCAGGCAACAGGTTCACGCAATGCCTTAGGTGTTTTGAAATTTAACCTGCAAAACCCATTCAGCATATTTTTGCATTCAACCAGTAATAAGGGTGCATTTGCAAAAGATTTTCGGTTTTTAAGTCACGGCTGTATCAGGTTGCAAAAGCCTCTTGAATTTGCCAAAGCGTTACTCCCTGACAAAATTGATATCAAGGAATTAAAAAGCGGGAAGAAAGACACGGAATCAAAAACGATTAAATTACCGCATAAGCTTCCGGTCTATATTATTTATTCACCGGTAAGTGTGGTTGGGAATAAAGTGGTTTTTTTTAAAGATGAGTATGGGCTAATTCAATAAAGATGAGCTTCCGATATATTTACTGTCTGGGTTGTAGATAAACAAACAAGTTCCCTCTTTGATGGTTTCAATAATCGGTTTATTCAATTCGGGCGGCAGCGCCGGACATCCCAGACTTCGGCCAAGTCTCCCGTATTTTTTAATAAAACCTTCAGTGGCGTAATCAGCAGCATGGATAATTATGGCACGTTTGACGGCATTGTCGTTAATTCCTTTTTCGACTCCATTAATCACCAGCGAAAATCCGGTATGAGAACCCATAACAGGATGCTCTGTAATATAAAATCCCAAACTGCTTTTCAGTGAACCTTCGACATTTGAAAAAGTTTTAGCATACTCTTCACCAGTTTTTCGGCCATGAGTAACATAGGTATTAAACAGTAGCTTCATATTTTTCAAATCGATAACATACAACCGCTTTTTATTACTTGATTGGGAGTAGTCGGCAATGGTAACTATCGTTGGATTCAGCAATTTCCCATTGGATTCAAGTCTTTTTAATCCTTTGATTGCCAGTTCGAAGATATTTCTTCCCAATCCGGTTTCTGCTAATTTAACAGCCGTATAAATGTCAGCACTGATCTCTTTTGTGGCATCAAAAGAGGCATAACGGGCATTGTTGACGATTGGTAAAACAAGCAATAAAAGAACCGTAATTATTATTTTCATAGAGTAAAGGTAATTGAATTTATAAGAAAAGCTGTAATTCAGGGGAATGTGTGAATGATGTAACTCTTTCGGATAGTTGTGTAACAAAACCTGATATGGGTAAATATACCTTTAACCCATTACATACGTTGAACGGATACTGGCTTTTGATCATGCACCCCTTCAATGACGTTTCCAAAGAATGTATCCTATAATTTTATCAGAATGAAATCAAATATTAAGATTCTTATCCTTCTTCTTACTGTCAGTTTAGCCTTGGTAATCAATCCAAAACAAACTTCTGGACAGGAAAATAGTGTAAACTTTCAGGTCTTTTACGACGGGTTAAGTCCTTATGGACAGTGGGTTGACTATGGCAATTATGGTTATGTCTGGATTCCGGATGTTGGTTCCGACTTTGTCCCTTATTCATCGGAAGGTCAATGGATTTTAACTGATGATGGCTGGACATGGGCCTCGGATTATGAATGGGGATGGGCTCCGTTCCATTATGGCCGCTGGTATTACGACAATTCTTACGGCTGGCTCTGGGTACCGGGTACTGAGTGGGGACCTGCATGGGTAAACTGGAGGAGTTCAAACGGATATTATGGCTGGTCACCTATGGAGCCGGGAATCAGTCTCAGCGTCGGTTTCGGCAGATCATACGACAGCAATTACGACCATTGGATGTTTGTCAGAGACAGAGATTTTGACCGGTCCAATATTAGCCGATATTATGTCAATCGGACCGATCATGACCGGATTGTCAGACAATCCACGGTGATTAATACAACTTACCTGGATAAGAGCCGAAACATTACCTATGTAACGGGACCGAATAGAGCTGATGTTCAAAGAGTTACCGGAAGAAAGATCAATCCTGTAGTGATTCATGAAAATGGCAAACCTGGTCAGAAACTGAATAACGGGCAGCTGCAAATATACAGGCCCCTGATGATAAAAACCAGTGACACCGGTCACAAACCTGTTCCAACTAAAATTGGAAATATAAAGGATATAAAACGTCCTTCGGTGAAAGGCGGTGTCACTCAACCATCGAAAGCAGGTATCCGGAGTGACCTCAATAAGGTTCAAACTTCTCAGCGCCGGAATGCAGCTTCGATTCAGAATAATACGCGGGTGGAGCAACCGAAGAGTGTAAAACCGGTAACGAAGGCAAAGGTTCAGTCTAACAAGCCACAAAATACTGTTCAGGGAATTAAAAAAGTCAAAGCACAATCACCTAATCCGGTAAACTCACAAATCAAAAAGGTTCAGTCTAAGCAGCCAGTGAGGGTCATTCCTTCCAATAAAAGCAGCCGGGTACAACCATCGAAAGCTGTGCAACCAGCAGTTCGTAAAGCTCAGCCTTCACAATCCCGATCAACGACTCCTCCTAATAATAGTGGCCGAGTGCAGCAACCTAATAATGTCAGACCACCGAATGCGACTCCTCCACGATCCGCACAACCCAGGCCAGCAACACCGGCTGGCAACATTGGAAGGCAGGTACAACCTAATGTTCCCCATCAGCCAGGCAACCCTGCAAAAGAACAGGCAAAATAGTCCCGATTATTTTTGTTTAAAAGGTGAAATATAAAAAAGAGTCTTACGTAGTGTAAGGCTCTTTTTTATATTGAAATTTTCATCGAAATAATCTAAATGGCTAAATACGTGTGAATTATGTAAGTCTAATATTTAATTGTGCAACACTTCCCGAAAAGCAGAATCTACTTTTACATCGATAAATTTCTACAATTTAAATTAAAAAAATGAAAATCAGAAACCTATTGGCGACCCTTATTATAGTATCGGTTGCTTTAATGAGCGGGTGCAAAAAGAATGAGTACCAGGCAACAGTGGGCGTATGCCCGCTTGTGGTGTCGACAATTCCGGTCAACGGGGCTGTTGATGTTCCCCTTAACCAGGTCGTTTCGGCGACCTTCAACGAAAAAATGAATCCGGCAACGATCACTACTTCAACATTTATTCTGGTGGCCGGAACAACAAAATCAGGTGTAAAAGCAACCACTGTTGTAGATGGAACTATTGCTTACAGCGGAATGACAGCATTTTTTACACCATCCAGTCCTTTAACGCCCAACACAACCTACACGGGGACGGTGACAACAGGATGTCGCGATTTAATGGGTAATGCCTTAAACACCAATTATGTGTGGACTTTCAGCACGGATGCCCCACCGACAGTGACGACTGACCCGGCGAACAATGCCGTAGATGTATTGCTGAATAAAATCATAATTGCAACCTTCAGTGTTCCAATCGATTCGCTGACGCTTAAAACTCCGGCTTCTACTTTTACCATCAAGCAAGGGAGTTCATTGGTTCCGGGAAGATTCTCGTATACCAACAATACAGCAATCTTCATACCAACCAGTCCCCTTTCACCCTTCACTACCTACACCGGAACGATTACAACAGGTGCTAAAAATTTATTAGGCACCCCTCTGGCAGCAGATTATGTATGGACCTTCAAAACTATTCCTCAGTTAATCGTATATTCAAATCCTTTAATAGGTGGAACGACGACCGGAGGAGGTACATTTGCCCAAGGCTCAGCAGTTACCGTAACAGCGATTCCGAATGCAGGTTATACTTTTGCTAACTGGACAGATAGTGTGACTATAGTATCAACAAGTGCAAGTTATCAGTTTAATATGGCCGGTAACAAAACATTGGTTGCCAACTTTACCATTACTCCCTTTACCGTAGCTGTTTCGTCAAATCCGGTATTAGGTGGAACGACAAGCGGAAGCGGTACATTTAATTCAGGTGCCACCGTTGCAGTAACTGCAGTAGCAAATGCCGGATATTCGTTTGCCAACTGGACAGAAGGAGGTATTTCGGTATCTACTACTGCTACCTATACCTTTATTATTGCTAAAAACAGGATATTGGTAGCAAACTATACAGCTATACCCTATACCGTTGCATTATCATCCAATCCTTTAACAGGTGGAACTACTACCGGGGGAGGCGTATTTAATTCTGGTTCCTCAGTGACAGTAACCGCATTGGCAAATGCCGGATATACCTTCACAAACTGGACAGAAGGGTCAACCATTGTATCAACAAATTCAAATTACATTTTTACGATAATCGGTAACAGGACTTTGGTTGCAAACTTTACGGTAATACCACCTTCACAGCTTACCGTAGTCTTGTCTTCGAATCCGCTGCTAGGAGGAACCACAACCGGAGCAGGTTCGTTTAATTCGGGCACTTCAGTATCCGTAACTGCGACTCCAGGTGTAGGATATACCTTCACAAACTGGACAGAAGGGGCAAATATTGTATCCTCAAGTTCGAATTACACATTTACCATAAGCGCTAACAGGACACTGGTTGCAAACTTTACAATCATACCAGCCTCACAGTTTGCAGTAAACTTATCCTCAAATCCACCAACAGGGGGGACTACAACTGGCGGAGGTTCGTTTAATTCGGGTGCTTCAGTATCTGTAACAGCGACTCCAAATGTTGGATATACCTTTAGTAACTGGACAGAAGGGTTAATTGTAGTATCATCAGGTTCAAATTACACCTTTACGATAAGTGGTAACAGGACACTGGTTGCAAACTTTACTGCAATAGTTAGTACCTATACCTTAAATGTAACTGCAGTCAGTGGAACAGTTGTTAAAAATCCGAATCAGGCGACATATAACAGTGGAGTCAATGTAGTTCTTACGGCAACACCTGCCACGGGTTATGTATTCACCTCCTGGAGCGGCGATGCTACAGGTTCGACAAATCCGTTAACCGTTACGATGAATTCAAATAAGAATATCACAGCGAACTTTGCAGCAGTCGTTAATGCTTACACCTTAAATGTAACGGCAGTTAACGGAACAGTTGTAAAGAATCCGGATCAGCCAACTTACAACAGTGGCCTTAGTGTCCAGTTGACAGCAACGGCTAATTCAGGTTATACCTTCACATCGTGGAGCGGAGATGCCACCGGATCTGTCAATCCTCTGACCGTGGTTATGAATTCGAATAAGAATATCACGGCAAACTTTACCCTAAACGGCCCGGTTGGACCTGGAGATATCGTTCTTGGAGGTGCAGGTAATTTTGAAATATTGACGATGGCGGGAATCTCAACCACTGGTGTTACTTCAATTACAGGTGATATCGGAGTGAGCCCGATGGCTGCAACCGGAATAACCGGTTTCGGATTGATCATGGATACCAACGGACAGTCGTCACATACCCCAATAGTAACAGGAAGTGTTTATGCGTCTGATTATGCACCACCCACTCCGGCCAATCTGACCGTTGCTGTGGCTGATATGCTTACTGCATTCACTACCGCAAACAATTTGGTAACTCCGGCCCCGATCGTTGACCTGTATGCAGGCGATATCAGCGGACGGACTTTACCGGCTGGATTGTATAAATGGAGTACTGGTGTTCTGATAACCAATGCAGGTGTAACACTTACCGGTGGACCTAATGACACATGGGTCTTCCAGATTGCCCAGGATCTTACCGTAAATAGCAGTGCAATTATTACACTATTGGGTGGAGCACAAGCCAAAAACATCTTTTGGGTTGTTTCAGGTCAGGCGTTACTTGGTACGAACGTTAATTTCAGCGGGAATATCCTGAGTAAAACCTTGATTTCCCTGAACACCGGTGCTATTGTTACCGGCAGATTATTGGCCCAGACAGCTGTTAAATTGAATACTGCAACAGTTATTATGCCTTAATAAAATCAGGAAGCCCCCTTACCTGGGGGGCTTCTAAATTCTAAATATAATCAATAGTATAAAAATATTACAACTATGAAATCTTTGACAAATTATAAAAAAGGATTACGCCTGGCGTGGTCACCTTGTAGACTGGCCATCAAAGGACTTATCGGAAGTGTCCTGCTTTTGACCGGAATTCAGTCTTCACTTCATGCACAGGAGGTTAAGTACACAAAACCTTCATGGTATTTTGGTGTGGCCGGTGGTGCAAATTTTAATTTCTATCGCGGTACTACACAGCAATTAACAACAGGTTTTACAGTTCCATCAGCCTTTTATGATGGCAATGGCGTTGGACTTTTTGTGGCACCCTTGATTGAATTTCATCGTCCTGATACACGCTTAGGCTTTATTTTCCAGGCTGGGTACGATAGCCGTAAGGGGGCTTTTAAACAGGTTAAATCGCCATGTAATTGTCCTGAAGACCTGAAAACTGACCTTAGTTATTTTACGATAGAACCGAGTCTTCGGTTTGCTCCCTTCAAATCGAATTTCTATTTGTATGGTGGTCCGCGTTTCGCCTTCGACATAGCAAATTCATTTACTTACCGGCAGGGGATCAATCCTGCCTACCCCACACAGGTAGCCAGTCCGGACGTAAAAGGTAATTTTAGCAATACTAACAATAGTCTGATCTCCATGCAAATCGGTGCAGGATACGATATCCAGCTCTCGAAACAGAAAAAGAGAACACAAGTTGTACTATCTCCCTTTGTCTCTTTTCAGCCCTATTTTGGACAAGATCCACGGTCAATTGAATCGTGGAACATAACTACTGTCAGAGCAGGTATTGCACTTAAGATCGGAAGTGGCCGAAGAATTGCCGTGCCTGTTGAAGCGGTTTTACCAATAGCAATTCCAGAACCTATAGTTCAGTTTACCGTAAATGCTCCCGTGAATATTCCGATCGAGCGTCGTGTAAGGGAAATGTTCCCACTTCGCAATTATGTGTTCTTTGATCTGGGATCAACAGAAGTACCAAATCGCTACGTACTGCTGACCAAAGATCAGGTTAAAGATTTCAAGGAGAGCCAATTGGAAGTTATAGCGCCTAAAGAATTGTCGGGTCGTTCAAAACGTCAGATGATTGTCTATTATAATGTTATAAATATTCTTGGCGACCGTTTGAATAAAAATCCTTCAACTACAATTACCCTGTTCGGATCTTCAAGACAAGGTTCAAAAGATGGCAGGGAAATGGCAGAGTCAGTCAAAAAATACCTGGTTGATGTGTTTCAGATTGATCCTTCAAGGATTGGTATTGAAGGTGGTGTAAAACCCAAAATACCATCGGAGCAACCTGGTGGAAAACTCGAGCTCGTCCTTCTTCGTGAAGGTGACCGCAGGGTATCTATTGAGAGCAATTCCCCTGCCCTGCTGATGGAATTCCAGAGCGGCCCTGATGCCCCTTTAAAACCTATTGAAATCGTTTCGGTTCAGGAAGCCCCAGTTGACAGCTATGTTTCAGTAAAGGTTGAGGGAGCAAAAGAGGCATTCACTTCGTGGTCACTGGAAATTGCCGATGAATCAGGAAAAGTACAAAACTTCGGACCCTATTCACAGGAAATGGTAAGCATTCCAGGAAAATCCATTTTGGGTGATCGTCCTTCGGGAGATTATAAATTGACCATGGTTGGTCAGACCAAAAGCGATAAAGTAATCAGGAAGGAAACTTCTGCCCACATGGTACTGTGGACTCCCGCGACAACAGAAGAAATGATGAGATTCAGTATTCTTTATGAATTTAACAAATCCACTGCTATCACTATGTACGAGAAATACCTTACTGAAATTGTAATTCCAAAAATCCCAACAGGTGGAACTGTGATCATCCATGGTCATACCGATATCATTGGCGGTGAAGATTATAATTTGAAGCTGTCGATAGCCAGGGCTGAAGATGTCAGGACCATCCTCGAAAGTGGCCTTGCCAAGGCTGGCAGAAGTGATGTTAAATTTGAAGTACATGGATTTGGTGCGGATCAAACCCTGGCACCGTTTGAAAATAAATATCCGGAAGAACGCTTTTATAACCGGACAGTTATTATTGATATTGTCCCTGCAAAATAAGTTTAAAAGATAGTTGCTTATTACAAAAATGGGCTGTCCGGATCAAACAAGACAGCCTTTTTGTATGTGTGAATGATGTAACTCTTATCGGGAATTGTGTAACGGATCACCTCTCTAACAGACGCATCTTTGTATAAAGAAATTTTATAACAATTAGAAATAAGTACCATGAACACAACAGAAGTAAAAGGAAACTGGAATGAGCAGAAAGGGTTACTCAAACAGAAATTTGCAGTCCTAACGGACAATGACCTTATGTTTGAAGAAGGAAAGAAAGAGGAGATGCTGGGAAAGCTTCAAATCACCCTCGGCAAAACAAAAGAAGAATTATATAAGATTATTGGAGCACTTTAATCCACTATTTTCTTTAAAAAGTCATCGTTCACGGGCCATCATCCAGAACGGTGCCTTTTTGATTTTAAACCACTTTGCAATTAACCAAGTGTTTTTATCATGAAAAAACTTATTCCAGTTATAAAACTTGCCCCAAGTCTGCATAAGGCAAAGAAAATCACTATAAAAATCAGTGAAAAAACAATTGCAACTACTGAAGAGGCAAGCAATTTTTTAACGGATTTTGCTGATGTTATATTGTTTATAACCAGGACAGCTAAAGAGGCATTTTCCTTTGATTTTGAATTCAGGGAATTTTTGCGTCAATGCTATCAGATTGGGTATAAAACGCTGCCTTTGATCTCAGTAACCGGCATCATTATGGGCTTGGTGCTCACGATCCAGTCTCGTCCCTCACTTGCAAAATTCGGAGCAGATGCAATGCTTCCCGGCATGGTGGCAGTGTCACTTATCCGTGAAATGGGACCTGTGATTACCGCTCTGATTTGTGCAGGGAAGATTGGATCGGGTATGGGGGCAGAATTGGGCTCCATGAAAGTCTCCGAACAAATTGAGGCGATGGAGGTATCCTCTACTAATCCGATGAGATTTTTAGTGGTTACTCGCGTGTTGGCCGCTACACTCATGGTCCCATTACTCATAATGTATGCCGATGCCTTAGGGATACTTGGAAGCTGGGTCGGTGCAAATATTAAAGGGGATGTCACATTTGTACTGTTCTTTTCCCAGGCATTTCGCCACATCGATTTTATCGATTTCCTACCGGCATTTGTGAAATCAGTTTTTTTTGGAGCCGTAATAGGAATGGTCGGGTGTTATAAAGGGTACAATGCCGGACGTGGTACTGAAAGTGTAGGTATTGCTGCGACTTCTGCGGTGGTTTTAGGATCACTTCTGGTCCTGGTAGTGGATGTAGTTGCCGTTCAGCTCACTGATCTTTTATGATCTGATAATTTATTAATCTTCAAATATTTTCATAATGAATGATGTCAGAACAGAAGCGATCTCTCAGCCAAAATCAGTTAATCTAAAACAGGTTATTGACATAAAGAACCTTAGGAAAAGTTTTGGTAATCAGGAAGTATTGAAAAATGTGTCAATAAAACTATTCAATGGCGAGAATTTGGTAGTCCTCGGGAAATCCGGCTCTGGCAAATCTGTGCTGATCAAATGCATTGTTGGGTTACTAAATGCGGATAGCGGATCAATTAACGTGCTTGGAGAAAATGTGAATGAATTAAACAGTCAGGATTTAGGAGAATTGAGAAAGAAAGTTGGATTTCTATTCCAAAGTGGTGCACTTTATGATTCGATGACCGTAAGACAAAATCTCGAATTTCCATTATACCGGGTGAGAAAAGAGCTTACTCAAAAAGATATTGAAGAAAAAGTAAAGGAAGCTCTTGAGAATGTTGGATTATCAGATGCCATCAATAAAATGCCATCCCAGCTTTCAGGAGGAATGAGGAAACGGATTAGTCTGGCCCGAACCATTGTGGTTGACCCGTCAATTATGCTTTATGACGAACCTACCACAGGACTGGATCCCGTAACTTCTGATGAAATAAGTTTGCTTATTAATGCCATTCAAAAAAAATATAAAACTTCATCTATCATCATTACCCATGATATTGAATGCGCCAGAGAAACAGCCAACCGGGTAATCATGTTAAAGGATGGCGAAGTTTATATGGAAGGAAATTTGACGAAATTTGAAAAGTCAGATGACCCGGATATCAGATCATTCTTTAAATAATTCTTTCACAAGGTTTAAATTAATACCATAAAGACATGGAAATGCATACAGATCAGTTTAAAGTACGGTTAGGGCTTTTTGTGGCAGGGGGATTGGCTCTGTTTATACTTGCCATATTTATTATCGGCAAACAAAAGAATTTATTTAACCCAGTGTATTCACTCAATGCAACTTTTTACAATGTGAGTGGGTTGCAGGTTGGAAATAACATCCGTTTTTCCGGAATTAATATAGGTACTGTTGACAACATAACGATCATTAACGATTCGACGGTGAAAGTAGATATGTCGATTAAGAGAGAGGTTAAGAAGTTTATTAAGAAGGATAGCGAAGTAGCCATCGGTTCAGAAGGACTTATTGGCGACCGCCTTCTCATCATCACGCAGGGAAGCACAAATGCCCCTTTAGCCATGGAAGGTCAGCAACTGGCATCAAAAGAGCCGGTTGAAACTGATGCTATTATGGCAAGTTTAAAGGTAACTGCGGGTAATGCCGAAATTATATCGCTTCAGCTCGCTGAGATTATGACGAAAATAAACGGAGGAAACGGAACCCTGGGCCGGTTGATCCAGGACACTGCGATTGCAGAAAACCTAAATCAGACCATTGTAAATCTGAAAAAAAGTTCCAAGGGATTAGGAGAAAATATGGAAGCAGCCAAGCACAACTTCCTTTTTAGAGGATATTTTAAAAAGAAGGAAAAAGTAGAAGAACAGAAGGCTGAAGAGAAAAAAACTTCTAATGAAAAGAAGTAGTGATTTTAAAAATGACGCAAGCAAATGTGGCTAAAAAGAATTTTCTTCTTTTTACTTACTTCAGTTATAATCAGTGATTTTGCAGTTGCCCAACAAATTCCTGCCAAAAAAGATTCAACTCATCTTTATAGAAGTATTGAGACCTATTCGAAGAAGGGTAAGTTCACCAGGTTTGCGTACTCTCTCGTTTTCAGACCTGTTGCACGTGGCACAAAAAAAAGAAAATATAAGAAACTGATAAATAAACCGCTAAGTTCATTTGAGGGGAAAATTATCCGTCACATTAATATTGAAACGTTAGACCCGTTTGGTTATTCAATTGGGGATTCTATTGTTGCAGCCCCGAATTTTATTTCGAAAACAGGAAACAGACTGCATATCAAATCTCAGCCAATTACCATTCGGAATTTACTATTAATCAGACAAAATCAACCTTTCGATTCACTGCTGGTGAAAGAATCTGAACGATTGGTCCGCACCAGGAATTACATTACAGATGTTTCTTTTTACGTAAAAAACTCGTCAATAAAATCTGACTCAGTAGATATTTTCATACGGGTGCTGGATTACTGGAGCATTATTCCCAGTGGTTCGGTTTCCACTTCAGGCATCAATATCGGTTTAACGGATAATAATTTCATGGGATTGGGACATACTTTCCAGGATGTTTATGCCAGGGATTATACCCAGCGGAATAATTCCTTTCTGGCAAACTATACGATCCCAAACATCAAAAACACCTATATAGCAACATTTTTGCATTATGACGACATGTTGGGAAGTAAAAATTCAAACAAAAGTGTGACTTTTGATCGTCCTTTTTTCTCCCCATTTGCGAAATGGGCAGCAGGTGTATCTTTTTCGCAGCAATTCCGGTTGGACTCATTTAGAATGAGTAATATGGTATATATCCCACAGCGGTTTAAATATAATACTCAGGATTATTGGGCTGGTAATGCCTTTCAGATTTTCAGGGGAAATACAGAAGACAAACGTACTACTAATTTTATTTCTACCATCCGTTTCCTGCGCATACGATACCTTGAAAAACCTCCCGATTCAATCGACATTCAACATAATTATTCCAATGAAAATTTTTACATCGCAGGCATTGGAGTCTCAACCCGAAAATATGTACAGGATAAATACATCTTTAAATTTGGAATTACTGAAGATGTCCCGATTGGAAAAGTTTTCAGCCTAACTGGCGGCTATCAGGAAAGAAGTAATGTCAGCAGATTATATTTGGGCGGGCGAATCTCTTTCGGCAATTATTACTCGTGGGGATACCTGAGTTCTGACTTTGAATACGGAACATTCTTTCGGGTTTCTAAGGCAGAGCAAGGTGTTATTACCGCAGGAGTAAATTATTTTTCCGGACTATTTGAAATTGGAAAGTGGAAATTCAGACAATTTGTAAAACCTCAGATTACTCTTGGTTTAAACCGGCCTTCCTACGATACGTTAACGATAAATGACGGGTATGGTCTCAATGGATTTAACAGTTTAGGATTATCGGGCACCAGACGAATCCTGTTTACCTTACAAACACAGGCATACACCCCATGGAATTTTATTGGATTCCGTTTCGGCCCCTTCCTGACCTGTACTGCCGGTATGCTGGGTAATGCTTCAACAGGATTTAAAGACAGCAAATTGTATCCGCAAATTGGATTTGGAGTCTTAATAAAAAATGAAAGTTTAATTCTGAATACCTTTCAAATATCCATTGCCTTTTATCCTTCAATACCTGGCAAGGGACAAAATGTTCTTAAACCTGATGTTTTTAAAACCACTGATTTTGGTTTTCGGGATTTTGTAATTGGCAAACCCGGAATAGTCGCATTTCAATAGGATAAAACAATAGATACCATTAACCATGCATCTCATAAAAATTGTAAATAATACTGGTAATTTACTTAAGCAGTCATTCAACGGATTTATTGAAGATAATGGGATGAAATTAAGTGCTGCCTTATCTTACTATACAATCTTCTCTTTGCCCCCACTCTTAATCTTCATCATTTCCTTGAGTGCACTGTTTTTCAAAGCAGATGTGGTACGCACTAAAATTTTTGGACAGATTCAGTTACTTGTCGGTGGCGATGCGGCGCTCCAAATCCAGGAGACCATTAAGAATGTTGAACTTTCTTCCGGAAATACCTTTGCAGCAACGGTTGGTATCATTATTTTATTCATAGGGGCCTCCAGTGTATTTGCTGAAATTCAGGATTCGATTAATTTCATCTGGGGGATAAAGGCAAAACCAAACCGGAGTTTAATAAAATATTTATATAACCGGCTTATGTCATTCTCAATGATTGGTTCAGTCGGATTCTTATTATTGGTCAGTTTAATCATCAATGCTTTAATTGATGTTCTAAGCCAAAGGTTGGTAATAATCTTTCCTCAGGATTCCATTTATTTGTTTTATGTGGTTAACGTATTGGTGATATTTGTCATTATAACTCTTTTATTCAGCATCATCTTCAAAACTCTGCCAGACGGGAAGATAGCCCTCACCGATTGCCTGGTCGGAGCATCTTTCACTGCCCTTCTTTTTATGATCGGTAAATTTCTAATTGGATTTTACCTTAGGAAGTATAATATTGCTTCTGTCTATGGCACAGCCGGTTCGGTTATTTTAATTCTGGTTTGGGTCTATTATTCAGCAATCATTCTCTATTTTGGTGCGGAATTTACAAAAGCATATGCTTTCAACCACGGACAGAAAATAATTCCCAATGCATACTCTATTCAAATCGATAAATAAAATAGTCCGGCTGTATCCTAATTGCTTAAAATGTGTGAATCATACAATTTAAATTAAAAGTTGTGTAACATTTTTCCCTTCTCTAAGGCCCAACTTTGCCCTATTATTCACTCATAAAAACAAAAATGAAAAAAACATTTTATTACCTCACAGTCGTATCGCTGTTTATCAGCGTTTCATTTTCATCATGCGTTTCGATTAAAAAATTTAAGGCTTCAGAAGCCAGGGTTGGGCAGCTACAAACTGACAATGCCAATGTTCAGCATAAACTTAATGAATGCGATAAGAATGTAAAAGATCTGAATGATCAGAAGACCTCCCTGCTCAATGAGAATTCACTGGTTCAAAATGATCTAAAGTCACTTACTACCGAATCAAAAATGACGATAGCAGACCAGGCAAGACGTTTGAAAAGCCTTCAGGATATGATTCAGGCACAAAAGAATGTGATGAGCAAACTTAAAAATTCAATAGCCGCAGCTTTGATGAATTATAAAACCGATGAATTATCTGTATATACCAAAGACGGGAACGTATATGTTTCACTTGCCGAAAAGTTGCTTTTCAAATCGGGTAGCGATGTTGTGGATCCGAAGGGTAAGGAAGCACTGAAATCTCTCGCACAGGTACTTAACGGCACTAAAGAGATCACTGTAATGATTGAGGGCCATACCGATAATGTTCCTATCAAAACAAATATTTTTAAAGATAACTGGGATCTCAGTACTTCAAGAGCAAATTCAATTGTACGCATTCTGACAAAAGACAATGGTTTTGATCCGAGTCGTATAACCGCATCAGGAAGAAGTGAGTTTCATCCAGTTAAGGAGAATGAAACCGTTGAAGGACGCGCAGGGAACCGCAGGACTGAAGTCATACTTTCTCCGGATTTAAAAGAGCTGTATAAGCTATTGGAACAATAAAAATTAGAAATTTCTTTAATTCATATAAAACCAAATTTTAGTAAAATGAAAACTTTAAAATTATTAGCATTAGGAATCGTGGTATTCTTTGCCGGTGCAGTGAATGCACAAGTTTCTGTACGCTTAAACTTGGGTTCACCACCTTCATGGGGTCCTTCCGGCTATTCCGATGCCCGTTATTATTATCTGCCCGATGTGGAAGCCTATTATGATATTCAAAATTCGATGTTTATTTATTCCAACGGAAAAACATGGGTTCACAGGTCGAATTTACCTGGTCGTTATAAAAATTATGATTTGTATGGAGGATATAAAGTGGTTATGAAGG
>Ga0316230_1002287_pt1 | contig 16958 bp, 18 predicted proteins | sample TBH18025metaG_FD_206004 | JGI IMG/M metagenome (GOLD analysis project Ga0316230, IMG submission 206004) | Freshwater microbial communities from Trout Bog Lake, Wisconsin, USA - TBH18025 | ecosystem: Environmental > Aquatic > Freshwater > Lake > Hypolimnion/Profundal zone | place: USA: Wisconsin...
CTCCTGCCTGTTCCCGATGTACGCAATATGACGTATTCCGTCATGAGCGCTGCCGCTCTATTCTCCGTACAGCAAAGTTTTCACCACTTTATATCAGGAGTATTAAACATGGCGCATCAAATCAGCTTGTACAAAAAACGCATGATCGTTCAATCCATCACGGCAGCCACACTGCTGATCGCGCTCAGTGCTCAGGCCGTTGAAACCATTGATTTCGGCAATGACAAATCGCTCAGTCTGGGGTTCGGTATGCGTACCAGCTTTAGCAGTGTCGAAAATGGCGCGACCAATGGCACATCCCGCTCTAATGATTTCAATATTGATAGTGCGCGCCTGTTTGTGGGTGCCTCGCTGACTAAAGATATCAAGGGCATGTTCAATACTGAAAAAGACGCGAATGGAAATATTCAGGTCATGGATCTGGTCGGCGAATTTGCCCTCACGCCTGACGTAAATATCTGGGCGGGCCGCATGCTCTCGCCTAGTGATCGCGCCAATATGGCCGGCGGCTACTATTCACTGGGTGGCGGTTACGCGGGGGTCGTGGCCTCCAGATATGGCGCTAATGGCGGTATCGTCGCAGGCCGTGACGATGGCGTAACTCTGTGGGGAAATGCGCTGGACAACAAGCTGGGCTATTCCTTCGGCGCATTTCAAGGCTACACCTTAGGTATAGGGTCGCTCACTCAATCACAAGCTAAGACAGCTGGTGTCAAGTCTGCGGATAACCTGATGTATGCAGCCCGCCTGCAATACGATTTCTGGGATGCGGAACCCGGTTATTATGGTACCGGAACTTATCTGGGCGCAAAGGATATTCTGGCGGTGGGTATTGCGGGCAGAACACAGAATGATGGCGTATTGACTACGAGTGGAATAGGTAATTATTCATCCGGCAATATCGACTTTCTGCTGGAAAAGAAAATTGCCGGTGCCGGTGCGGTATCACTGGAAGGCGCTTATTACAACTACAACACCAGCGGTGTGATTCTGTCCGAACAAGGCAAAGCCTATCTGGCCGGTGCCGGCTATATTTTCAAGGACAAGCTGGGCATGGGGCAATTACAACCCTTTACCCGCTATCAAAAGTTTGACGCGGATAACAATATTACAACCCGGCAATATGACCTGGGCGTGAACTACATTATCGACGGTTATAACGCGCAGGTAAGCGGCACCTACAGTAAGACGGATGTGACCAGCCAAACCAGTATCAATAAAGTCGTTGTCGCTTTGCAATTGCAATTTTGAGTCAACCTATCTCAACCCGCTATTTACAAGGATTAAAGCACATGAAATCTCCTCACTCATTTATCAAATCCATGACGGTCATCGCAACGGCTGTGGCCATTATGTCGGGTAGCCTGACAGCACTGGCCGCAGAGGATAAGGAGCCGATCAAGGTCGGTATCCTGCATTCTTTGTCAGGCACCATGGCGATCTCCGAAACCGCACTCAAAGATATGGCCTTGATGACCATAGAGGATATCAATAAGCATGGCGGGGTAATGGGTCGCCAACTGGAACCGGTCGTCGTTGATCCTGCTTCGAATTGGCCTTTGTTTGCCGAAAAGGCACGCCAGTTGCTCTCTAAAGATAAGGTCGCAGTCACCTTTGGCTGCTGGACCTCGGTTTCCCGTAAATCCGTGTTGCCGGTATACAAGGAACTGGACGGCTTGTTGTTCTATCCTGTGCAATATGAAGGGGAAGAGCTGGAAAAGAACGTGTTTTACACCGGGGCGGCACCTAATCAGCAGGCCATTCCGGCAGTGGAGTACTTGATGAGCAAGGATGGCGGCAGCGCCAAGCGCTTCGTATTGCTGGGCACAGACTATGTCTATCCGCGCACCACCAACAAAATTCTGCGCGCCTATCTGAATAAACATGGCGTGTCGGATGCGGACATCATGGAGGAGTACACCCCGTTTGGCCAGTCTGATTACCAGACGATCATCGCCAAGATCAAGAAATTCTCAGCGGAGGGCAAGAAAACGGCTGTGATCTCTACCATCAATGGCGATTCCAATGTGCCTTTTTACAAGGAATTGGGTAACCAGGGACTGAAGGCTACGGATGTGCCGGTGATGGCCTTTTCTGTGGGGGAGGAAGAGTTGCGCGGCGTCGATACCAAACCGCTGGTGGGTGAACTGGCTGCCTGGAATTATTTCATGAGTCAGAGTAATCCGGTCAACAACGCGTGGAAGAAGGAATGGGCCGCGTATGCCAAGGCGAAACATTTGCCTGGCGCTGACAAACCACTGACCAACGATCCGATGGAAGCAACTTATGTCGGCATCCACATGTGGAAACAGGCCGTTGAAAAAGCCGGTACTACCGATGTGGACAAAGTCATCGGTGCGATGGGCGGACAGACATTCAAGGCGCCGGACGGATACACGATTGAAATGGACGCGAAGAATCACCATCTGCACAAGCCGGTATTGATTGGTGAAGTGAAGGCCGACGGTCAGTTTAACGTGGTCTGGAAATCAACAGGTCCGATCAAGGCTCAGCCATGGAGTCCTTATATTGTCGGAAATGACAAGAAGAAAGACCAACCGGAAGCTAAGTAATAAAGCCGTTTAACTTGTCAAGCCGCTGTGCCCCTCAGGTTGCAGCGGCGCTATTTTTAAGCGTCGTTTTGTGATCTCAATGCCGACAAATTTTTACGAGAGTTAAGATAAATGAAAATCGCAAAAATAATAGTCGCTTTAGTGCTGGCATGGTTGTTTGCCGGAACAGCTTACGCCCTGACAGCCGCAGACAGGATGTTGCTATCAGCAGGCGACAATGATCAGCGTATTGCCAGCATTGCCAAAGTGGTGGCGGCAGGGGACGCAAGCGCCGTCCCTTTCCTTAAAAGCCTGCTCGATGACAGCGTTAAAGTTGCCGGCAGCAAGGTGTTCATCGCAGGAGCCGATGCGGTAACGGATGCCGCAACCGGCGTGCGCGTTGAGTTGCCGGTTAACGCTGCTGATGTGGTCAATAACAACCGCATGCGCAGTGAGTTGGTGTCGGCTATCGCGGCCCTTGAGCTGCAATCTCCTGATGTGGCGATACGCATGCAGGCGGCACAGGCGCTGCGCCAGTCGGATGCGGGGGACTCGACACTGACGCTGGTCAAAAATGCTGAGAAAACCGAGCAGAACAGCAAAGTTAAAAGCGTGCTCGGGGAAATTCGTGCCGGGATTGAGCTTAGCGGGCCGGATCAGGCAACCAGGCTCAACGCTGCGCAAGAGCTGGGGGGTAGTACGAGTGCCCAAATGCGCCAGTTACTCGTTATTCGTCTTCAACCGGGCGGGGAAACTGACCCGCAGGTGAAACAGCTTATCACCAGTTCCTTGCGTGCCATGGATGCGCGTCTGGCTTATTACGAGCAGGCAGGAATTGTATTTACAGGGCTAAGCCTGGGCAGTGTCCTGCTGCTGGCGGCCTTGGGACTTGCGATTACCTACGGTCTTATGGGGGTGATCAATATGGCGCATGGCGAAATGATGATGCTGGGCGCTTATGCAACCTACCTGGTCGAAAACTTCTTTAGAAATTATCTGCCGGAGTGGTTTGATGCGTATGTGCTGGTGGCAATCCCGGTGGCTTTTATCTTGACAGCGATCATCGGCATGATCCTTGAACGCACCGTTATTCGTCATCTGTATGGAAGGCCGCTGGAGACGCTGTTGGCGACCTGGGGTATCGGCCTGATTCTGATGCAGCTGGTAAGAACGGTGTTTGGCGCACAGAACGTGCAAGTGGAAAATCCGGGCTGGATGTCCGGTGGTATCGAGCTCGCAGCTAACCTGGTGCTGCCCTACAATCGCCTCGCTATTATCGTGTTTTCGCTGACGGTATTGCTGCTGGTGTGGACCTTGCTCAACAAGACACGTCTGGGACTGTTTGTGCGCGCCGTCACGCAAAATCGCAGCATGGCGGGTTGTGTCGGCGTTAATACCGCAAGGATTGATGCCTGGGCTTTCGGTCTGGGTTCCGGTGTAGCGGGATTAGCGGGGGTCGCCTTAGCGCAGATCGGCAACGTAGGACCGGATCTGGGTAAGACTTATATCGTCGACTCCTTCATGGTGGTGGTGCTGGGCGGCGTGGGACAGTTGGCCGGAACGGTTTACGCGGCGCTGGGTTTAGGGCTGGTGAATAAATTTCTGGAAGGCTATGCAGGCGCTGTTCTGGCAAAAATCATCGTGCTTGTCATCATCATCATTTTTATCCAGAAGCGGCCTCAAGGCATATTTGCCTTGAAGGGTCGTTCAGTGGACTGAGGCTATCATGTCAACTCAATATCAACCATTTTTGTTACGTATGCTGGGCAATTCCCGCTGGACGGGCTATGCGATCTCAGTTATTTTTCTCTGCATCCTGATACCGGTGCTTAATTTAGTGGTGCCGGAAGGCAGCCTGTTGCATGTTTCAAATTATACGGTCTCCATAGGCGGCAAAATACTTTGCTATGCCATGGTGGCACTTGCGATGGATTTGATCTGGGGCTATACCGGTATTCTCAGTCTGGGGCATGGTTTGTTTTTTGCCTTAGGCGGCTACGCCTGCGGCATGTATCTGATGCGGCAGGTCGGCGTCGATGGCGTGTATCACAGCAACCTGCCGGATTTTATGGTGTTCCTGGACTGGAAAACGTATCCCTGGTACTGGACCGGGACAGAGCACTTTTTGGTGGCGATGTTGCTGGTGGTAGCGGTCCCCGGCATACTGGCTTTCGTGTTCGGCTGGTTCGCTTTTCGTTCACGCATCAAGGGGGTTTATTTCTCCATCATTACCCAGGCGCTGACCTACGCGTTCATGCTGTTCTTTTTTCGCAATGAAACCGGTTTCGGTGGCAACAATGGTTTTACCGATTTTAAACGCCTGCTTGGCATCCCGATAGCCACACCGGAAATGCGCATGTTTCTGTTTGCGTTGAGCGGTTTGACTTTGTTACTGATGCTGTGGATGTCGCGCTGTATCGTGGACAGTAAATTCGGCAGGGTGTTAACTGCCATTCGCGATGCGGAATCCCGCGTGATGTTCTCAGGCTACAACCCGCTGCATTACAAACTGGCCATCTGGACGCTATCTGCCATGATGTGCGGGGTTGCCGGTGCACTGTATGTGCCGCAGGTAGGCATCATTAATCCCGGCGAAATGTCCACGGCCAACTCGATTGAAATCGCCATTTGGGTTGCCGTAGGCGGACGCGGCACGCTGATCGGTCCGTTGCTGGGCGCGGCTTTTGTGACCGGCATGAAAAGCTGGTTTACCGCAACCTTCCCTGAATATTGGCTGTATTTTCTCGGTCTGTTGTTTATCGTGGCGACGCTCTATCTGCCGGACGGCGTAATGGGTCTGGCTAAAAAACTAAAGGGTAAATTGCTATGATCAGCGATAATTTTACCGGCTCTCAGGCTACCGGCGGCAGTCATCTTTTACAGCCGGGCGTGCTGGATAGCTCGCATGGGGTAGTGCTTTATCTGGAGGATATTACCGTCAGTTTCGATGGCTTTCGGGCGCTCAATAAGCTCAGTTTTTCGGTCGATGTCGGTGAACTGCGCTGCATCATCGGTCCTAATGGTGCGGGCAAGACCACCATGATGGATGTGATCACCGGTAAAACCCGGCCTGATTCAGGTAGTGTGTTTTTCGGCCAGACGCTGGATCTTTCCCGCATGACTGAGCCGCAGATTGCGCAGGCAGGCATAGGCCGGAAATTCCAGAAACCAACGGTTTTTGAACAGCACACCGTATTTGAGAATCTGGAGCTGGCGTTAAAAACAGATAAGCGCATCTGGCATTCCTTGTTCGGCAAGCTAAAGGGGGAGGAGCGTGACAGCATTCATGAAATCCTCTCTACCATCGCGCTGCTGGAAAAGACCAATACCCGTGCCGGTCTGTTGTCGCACGGGCAAAAACAATGGCTGGAGATCGGCATGTTGCTAGCTCAGCAGCCCTTGTTGCTGTTGCTGGATGAGCCGGTAGCCGGGATGACGGATCAGGAAACGGAACGTACCGCAGAACTGCTCAATACGCTGGCGGGCAAACATTCCATCGTGGTGGTGGAGCATGACATGGACTTTGTAGCCAGTATTGCACGCAAAGTAACGGTATTGCATGAAGGCTCGGTACTGGCTGAAGGTGATATGAATAAAGTGCAGAATGATGAAAAAGTAATCGAGGTGTATCTTGGACGATAATATGCTGGAAGTTGGCGGACTCAATCAATATTACGCGGGCAGTCATATCTTGCGTGACGTGGCTTTTTCAGCGCCGATGGGTGCCTGTACCGTATTGCTGGGACGCAATGGCGTGGGCAAGACGACCTTGCTGAAATGTCTGATGGGGGTGCTGCCAATTAAAAGCGGGTCTGTTATTTTTAACGGGCAGGATGTCACGGCTATGCCAACTTATGGCAGGGCTGCTGCGGGCATGGCTTATGTGCCGCAAGGGAGGGAAATCTTTCCGAGGCTGAGCGTCGAAGAAAACCTGCTGATGGGGCTGGCCGTGGTTAAAGGCCGCGCAGCGAAAACGGTACCTGAAGACGTGTTCGAGATGTTCCCCGTGCTAAAAGACATGCTGCACCGGCGCGGCGGCGATCTCTCGGGTGGACAGCAACAGCAATTGGCCATCGGTCGTGCGCTGGTGTCGCGACCCAAGTTGCTCATTTTGGATGAGCCCACCGAAGGCATACAGCCTTCTATTATTAAAGACATCGAGCGTGTCATCCGTACTTTGTCGCAACGGGGTGATATGGCGATTTTGCTGGTGGAGCAGTATTACGATTTTGCGCGCGCGCTGGCGGACCATTATCTGGTGATGTCGCGCGGACAAATTGTCAAACAGGGTGCGGGGAAGGATATGGATCTGGATAATATTCGCGATTTTGTGGCACTATGAGGACATGCAGATAACGTCAAACGAAGTGCTCAAGCCCGCGTTATGGGAAGCCGAACTAAAGCTGGGGTTTATTCGACGCAACGGTCGCAGTCTGCTGGCGCGCCGTAGTCACTTCGGACCCCTGGTCGTACAGAAAGCACTCTATCCGGAAGGGGATGAAATTTGTCATGTCATTATCCTGCACCCGCCGGGCGGGGTGGCAGGCGGCGACCGTTTGAATATCGCGGTGGAAGTCGGTGCAGAGGCGCATACATTACTGACGACACCGGGTGCCGGAAAATGGTACAAGGCGAATGGTGCTGAGGCCTCGCAACAGTTAGTTTTGGACGTGCAGGATAATGCCTTGCTCGAATGGTTGCCGCAGGAAACCATCGTGTACGATGCGGCACAAGCGACTTGGCAGGCACGAGTGGAATTGGCTGAAACAGCCCGTTATGCCGGATGGGATATTACCTGTCTGGGGCGCCAGGCCTGCGGGGAAAAATTTCGCAGCGGACGGTTGCGACAAAACTTACAAATATACCGCGCTTCACGCCTGCTCTGGAGTGAACAAGCCAATCTGGCCGGAGGCGATTATTTTTTGATGGCGGCGGCGGGTTTACAAGGCTGCCCGGTTTATGCCACCTTTGTGGTAGCCGCCGGTGCGACGGCACCGGAAATATTGGCGCAGTGCCGGGCGATAGAAGCGAATGATGCGGGGCGTGTCGGCGTGAGTGCCTTGCCTGAAATTTTTGTCGCACGTTATCTGGGGCATAGTGCTCAGGCTGCGCGAGAATATTTTGAACTGTTATGGGCGATACTGCGTCCCTGTTATGCGGGTGTTGCGGCACGACGCCCCAGAATATGGAATACTTAAACCGTTAAGAGCATCCGAAGGAGAAAAGCATTATGGAACTGACCCCAAGAGAAAAAGACAAATTATTGCTGTTTACCGCGGGTTTGCTGGCTGAACGCCGCAAGGCGCGTGGTCTCAAACTTAACTATCCCGAGGCGGTGGCCTATATTTCTGCCGCGATTCTCGAAGGCGCGCGGGACGGGCGCACGGTGGCTGAAATGATGAGCTATGGCACGACGCTGCTCACACGCGATGAGGTGATGGATGGCATCGCGGAATTGATCCCGGAAATTCAGGTGGAAGCGACTTTCCCGGATGGCACTAAACTGGTCACCGTTCACAACCCGATTATTTAAAGTGAGGCTTATATGAAACGCTTTTTGCTTGCAATCGCTACCTTTTTACCGTCACTGGCGATGGCGCATACGGGCACTGATGCCGGATTGCACCATGGCTCAACTTTTATGCTGGGACTCATGCACCCGTTCACCGGTGTAGATCATATGGCGGCAATGATTGCCGTCGGTATCTGGACCATGCAGTCCTTTAAGAATAATCGCGTATGGTTCGCCCCGGTCATGTTTGCCGGTATGTTGCTTGTCGGTGGCATGCTGGGTTTTGCCGGACTGAGCTTACCCGCTATCGAGCCGATGATTGCCGTTTCCCTGCTGGTGCTGGGGCTGTTTGTCGCGCTGCGCGTGAAACTGCCGTTGTTGTTGAGTGTTGCGCTGGTCGGTTTTTTTGCCATTTTTCACGGCATTGCCCATGGCAGCGAATTACCTGCCGCACAGGCGATGGCAATTCTATCCGGCATGGCGGCAGGCACCCTGCTGCTGCACATGACAGGCATGCTGTTAAGTTTCCTGTTGGAGCGTAACAACTGGTTGCCGCGTATCGCGGGTTTTAGTGTCGCCTTATTGGGTGTCAGCCTGTTGGCTGGCGCATTCTGAGTAAGACGGCCATGATTCCGGGAGAAATGCGCGTTGATGAGGGTGAGATTGAATTGAATGTTGATCGCCGTAGCTTAAATCTGGTGGTTGCGAATACCGGCGATCGGCCCATACAGGTAGGTTCTCATTATCATTTTGCCGAGACCAATGCGGCGCTGGCATTTGATCGTGTCGCCGCGCGGGGTATGCGTCTGAATATTGCCAGTGGCACGGCGGTTCGCTTTGAGCCAGGACAGAGTCGCACGGTCAGTCTGGTTGATTATGCCGGACACCGTAGAGTGTTTGGATTTCGTGGTCTGGTTCAGGGCGCGCTTTAAACTTAAGGACACTAGTTGATGACTTCAATTTCTCGCCGCGCCTATGCTGAAATGTTTGGTCCCACCGTGGGGGACAGAGTACGTCTGGCCGATACCGATCTGTTTATCGAAGTCGAGCATGACCACACCATTTATGGCGAAGAGGTTAAATTCGGCGGTGGTAAGGTGATTCGCGATGGCATGGGGCAGGGGCAGGAAGTCTCCGCCTATGTCGCTGATACCGTGATAACCAATGCGCTGATTCTGGATCACTGGGGTATTATCAAGGCAGACATCGGCATCAAGGACGGACGCATCTTGTTGATTGGCAAGGCGGGTAATCCGGATGTGCAACCCGGCGTCACTATTTCCATCGGAGCGGGTACGGAAATTATTGCCGGAGAAGGCATGATCGTTACCCCCGGCGGGATTGATACGCATATTCACTTTATTTGTCCGCAGCAAATCGACGAGGCGCTTAACTCCGGCGTGACCACCATGATAGGCGGGGGCACGGGACCGGCAACGGGCACTTATGCGACGACCTGTACGCCGGGCCCCTGGCACATTCATCGTATGTTGCAGGCCGCCGAAGCCTTTCCGATGAATCTGGGTTTTTTGGGTAAGGGCAATACCTCATTGCCTGAACCCTTAATCGAGCAGATTAAAGCCGGTGCGATCGGACTGAAACTGCATGAGGATTGGGGAACCACGCCTGCCGCGATCGACAACTGCCTGTCGGTGGCGGATCGCTATGATGTTCAGGTGGCGATACACACCGATACGCTCAACGAATCGGGCTTTGTCGAGACAACGGCTGCGGCATTCAAGGGACGCACCATCCATACCTATCATACCGAAGGTGCAGGCGGAGGACATGCGCCCGATATCGTCAAGCTGGCCGGCTTGCCGAATGTCTTGCCTTCGTCCACCAACCCGACAAGGCCCTTCACCATCAACACCATTGATGAGCATCTGGATATGCTGATGGTTTGCCATCATCTCGATCCTGCTATCGCTGAGGATGTCGCTTTCGCCGAAAGTCGCATCCGCCGTGAGACGATTGCGGCTGAAGATATTCTGCATGATCTGGGTGCGCTGAGTATGTTTTCCAGCGATTCGCAGGCCATGGGACGTGTGGGCGAAGTCATTATGCGTTGCTGGCAAACGGCACACAAAATGAAGCAGCAGCGCGGTGCGCTCACCGGTGATGGTGCGCGTAACGATAATTTCAGAGCCAAACGCTACATCGCCAAATACACCATCAATCCGGCGCTGGCACATGGCATTTCACATGAAGTCGGCAGTATTGAAGTCGGTAAACTGGCGGATCTGGTGCTGTGGAAACCCGCCTTCTTTGGCGTCAAACCCAGTCTTATTTTAAAAGGCGGCATGATTGCCAGTGCGGCGATGGGGGATGCCAATGCATCTATTCCGACGCCGCAACCGGTGCATTATCGACCGATGTTTGGTGCTTTTGGCGGCGCGGTGCAAGCCACTTCGCTGACTTTTGTTTCTCAGGCGGCGCTAAGCAATCCGGACGTATTGGCATTGGGATTGAAAAAACGCTTATCGGCGGTAAAAAATACCCGCAATCTGGGTAAAAGCGACATGATCCACAACGATTATGCCCCCGATATTACCGTCGATCCGGAAACCTATCTGGTTCATGCCGATGGTCAGTTGTTGATGTGCGAACCCGCCACGACCCTGCCTATGGCGCAACGCTATTTCCTGTTCTGATGTTACTCATCACTGAAATCACTGCTCAAGACGAGCCGTACAACGAGCAGCTGATCCTGCCCTTTGATCGTCGCCAGAAAAGCCGCTTGCGCGTCACATTAGCGTCCGGCGAAGAGGCGGGGATATTCATGGCGCGGGGAACCGTGCTGCGCGGCGGAGACCGCTTGAAAGCGGCTGACGGGCGCGTGGTGCTGATCGTGGCGGCGGATGAACCTGTCATGCGGGTGACAGCGGATACCCCGATACAACTCATGCGTGCGGCCTATCATCTGGGAAATCGTCATATTCCGTTAGAAGTGGGGGAGGGCTGGTTGAAACTTTTGCAGGATCATGTCTTGCAGGAAATGCTGACAGGGTTGGGCGTCGCTGTCGTTTATCAGGAGGCTTCGTTTGAGCCGGAAGGGGGCGCCTATGGTGGCGGACATCGACACTCAGGGGACGATAGCCCGGCTGAATTCATCCGGCTGCCATTGTCTTTAAGGAAACGCCGTGATTGATTCGATAGCGCTACCCCGATTGCTGCAACTGGCCAGCACGATGTTGCCGGTGGGTGCCTACAGTTATTCACAGGGGCTGGAATGGGTGGTGGAGGACGGGACTGTTCATGATGCCGTCAGTGCCGAGCAATGGATAAGTGATGTGCTGACCTACTCCCTGAGCCGCTTTGAACTTCCCGTATTGTGGCGTATGTGCCACGCCTGGCGGGATGATAACGGGGCGGCTATCATCCATTGGAATGAGGTGTTCTGTGCCGGACGTGAAACCGCGGAATCTCGTGCCGAGACCTTGCAAATGGGCTACTCATTGTGCCGGCTGCTTGAATCGCTAGCGACAGATCCTTCAGCCGAACTCAACCGGATACAAGGACTGACCGCCAAGAGTTTCCCTGCCGTGTATGCCTGTGTTGTCATACTCTGGCAAATCCCTGTACTTGCCGCTGTGCAGGCTTATGCCTGGTCATGGATAGAAAATCAGGTGAGTGCCGCGATGAAAACCATACCGCTGGGGCAGGTTGCAGGGCAACGCATGCTGCTGTCTTTGGGCAATCGCCTGCCGGCACTGGTTGAGATGGCGAGCAAGCTCGAAGATGATGAATTGAGCAATTTTATGCCCGGGCTGGCGCTGGCTTTTTGTCACCATGAAACCCAGTACAGTCGTTTATTTAGATCCTGAAACATTTTTGGAAATTATCTGATGAGTTTAAAAGAAACCTTGCGCGTGGGTATTGGCGGTCCTGTTGGCTCCGGTAAAACTGCACTGACCCTTGCCCTGTGCAGACGGTTGCGTGCTAATTACAATATCGCGGTGGTCACCAATGATATTTATACCAAAGAAGATGCCGAATTTTTGACGCGTAACGAGGCGCTTGAACCTGAACGCATCATCGGCGTAGAAACAGGGGGGTGTCCACACACCGCCATACGCGAAGATGCGTCTATGAATCTGGAGGCGGTCGATCAGCTTTGCCGGCGTTTTGCCGGACTGGATATCGTGTTTATCGAAAGTGGTGGCGATAATCTTTCGGCCACCTTTAGCCCCGAATTGTCGGATCTGACCTTGTACGTTATTGACGTTGCCGCGGGCGAAAAAATTCCACGCAAGGGAGGGCCGGGCATTACCAAATCGGATTTATTGGTAATCAATAAGATTGATCTCGCACCGATGGTGGGGGCGTCTCTGGAAGTGATGGCCGTTGACGCCAAGCGTATGAGAGGAGATCGTCCCTTTTTGTTCAGCAATCTTAAAACGGGGCAAGGTGTCGATGAAATTATTCAGTTTATCGAACGTCAAGGGCTAATGCTTGATGCCTGAATTTGTGTGCCGTTCCGGTAAGCTACCGTTGAGCCAATGTTGCTGCCAGCAGCGACAAATTTGGCGGCATTCTGTTACATTCTGACAGCTTGTCTGGAAATTAATTCGCCAAAACAGGTACTGCGATTGCCCTTGCAGGGGAGTGGCAATTGCAACCGGAAGATTGCCGGCTTTGCCGGCGGGGCTTTATTCCGGGTCTGTTGATCGTTTCTTCAAATGTGCTGCCAGTGCGCCATCCCTCATCGCGAGATGCATATCGAACCTCCAATTGAAGCACACCCGGCCGGATTATCCGCGCCGAAAATTGTCTCTGAAAATACCATGCGTTCAGTGTCTCGATTGAAGCGCAGCCCGAGAATTCAATCGCGTTTGTTCTGACGCATGAGTTTGGCGAACGCAGGAATTGCAAAGCCGCTATGGGTTGACCGTTATTCATTGCCAGAATCAGACTGTCAGCAGGGATGGCGTGGCCTGCAGCCGGTTATGCCGTTCAATGCGCCCGTTCTCAGAGCCCGTATTGTCGTGGTTTGCAGGATCGTGTGCCTTGGCGTAAATACGACAATCCGGAAAATTTTGTCGCACAAGAGACGAGGGGAGGAGCGCAATGGTATGATGAATATGCCGATACCTTTTCTACATACCCGTTTTTTTGCTAATGCACGGTCCGGGATGAAACGCATAAAGATTGTAATTTCATGAGCCTGATAGACGATAAATCCATTTTTACCGCAATGAAGCAAAACAGTCCATTCGCCGTGACGGAGACTTTTACGCTGGGGCAGGCATTTTCAAAGGGAACGCGGGCCTGGGCCAGACAGTTCGCTAACGATCGCCTGTCAGCCACAAAATATCGCGTTGTGCGTGCTCAGATCTTCGATTTTCTGGGAATAGAGCACTTTGCCGAAATTCCCGCATTGCTGGCAGATACAGGCTTGCGTGCAGAACGCAGTGAGAGGGCTTGCCTGCTGCTGGGTAATTTGTTCGGTATTGCCGGCAGTAGTTCTGAGATCCGCAGCCGGATCAGGGAATATGCTAAAACAGCGGATGCGGTCATTGATTTGATGCGAGGCAAGCTGTTCGCTCCGTATGCCTCCCACGTCGAAACCTGCAACGAGATTGAAACCATGCGCGACCCGGTGGAATTGCTGCTGTGCGTATTCGACGATCGTTTTCACATGAAGGCGCGTTTCGAGGCGAAACGTAAACTCGTGCTGATGAATCTTGCCGGCTCCATTGACCAGCGCGAACGCGAAACGGATATTGAGAACAAGTTTTATATGTTCCTTGAATTTCTGAATTGCAATGTCTGGAGCCCAAAGCTCAAGATCGGTCAGCTGGAAAGCGTCTACCTGTTGAGTCAGCATGATGCACGGGACTATTATTGCACGGAGGTAAAGGTAATAGATGCCGACAGTCGTGCCAGACTGGGTGAACTTGCTGAAGGGCAAAAATTGACGCTCTTAAAGCGTCGTATGTTCAACGATGGCGAACGCGAAATACCCGTTTATGTCAGCGTGCGCAAAAAAGGCTCTGCTGCCAAGGTGCTTAAACTGTTGCGAAAAAATGAAAAAAATCCGGCGGTTGCGGTGGACGATGAGCTGGGACTGATGGCCGTGCTGGAGAATATCAGCGATGTGAAACGCTTTGTTCGCCACATGACCCGTTCCGCCATCAACAGCGGCACGCTCATGACGCTGGAGGATATTTCCGATACCCTGACCGGCGGCACTTACAACTCTAACAGCGTAGGCAGCAGCAGTCAGACGCAGATGCTCAAGTTTTTCGCCAGAATGGGCGGTATGCGAGTCGAATTGATCATTCACACCAACCAGTCTTACCTGAACTATCGTTTTCAGCGGGACATCGCACACGATGAATATGAGGTGAAGCGCATCTTTGATTCGGGCGTGGCCGAGTTTCTTTTTCCCGGCGAAATCTACAAATTGAATATGGAACAGATTCGTCAGGTTCTGCTTGAGCAGTTCCGCACCAATATCGAGGGCGCCGGTCGTTTGTACGGCAATATCGGCTAATATGCTGGCGCGGCTGGATTTGCCGACTGCGCATTTCGACGATGCAGATGCGGTGATTGAAGCCGCGGTAGCGCAACACGATGAGAAATATCATCTTACCCGGTTGGATTTTACCGGTGGCAGTGGGTGGGCAAGCTTGCACAATCATTCGGCATCCGGATCGCGTCTGCGTGCTGGCGCGCGATGTGAGCATTGCATGGCCGTTTTTGTGCAGCTTAAAAGCGTGGCGCTGATGGTATGAAGGATATACAACGTAATCGTTTGCTTAAAGAGGCCTTTTATCCAAGAATTGAATCTAGCAGCTAGGATGTCCAGTGGACACCAACTCGCAAAGAAAACAATTAATTGCATAACTTGATCAATCACCTTAGGGGTGAGGCAACAAATTAAGAAATGCATTTGAATTTGTTCGTTTTTTTTCGTGCAACTGCTTTTTCTAGGTTTATGTCCGCTTCTGTATTTTCACTATTGCAGCAGGATGTTCCGACGTTGGCGCATCACTTGCGTATTGCGAATGATGCGCTTCATTTTCATCATAAGGACCTTATTCCGGCCGGCCTGACTTAATTTAATTTATTCTTCTTCCAGCGCTTTTGATGGGCCGCAGCGATTAGCACGGTGACCCGCTTCATGACTTCATGCGTTAGCATCATTCTAAAAAGGGCCTGATAATAGCTTTTTATGTCATCAATACTGTATTCGGAAGGCAAACGCTCCGGCTCTTTTTCCATAATATCGATGATTTGGATGATTTCCTTCTGGTCTGCTTCGCTTACTAACTGAATTTGCTCTCCACGAACTATCGCCAGGTTGCCCAACGCCGCAACATATTCATTTAACTCCTCTGCGCTATTGAAATTGGATAGATCGAATTCCATATCTAAATCAACGGGTGGAAGAGGCGCTGCCGGTGGCGCAGGAGGAATCAGCCGCGATTCGGCAAAGGCAGGGTGGGTTTGATAGATTGACGCCATGGCACGTTTAATCGGCATCGGCAAATCGATCGGTTTGGTCAGTCGTCTCACTTCGGCGAAGTGTTCTTCAAACATTTCACGTCTGCCATTATCCGGCGTTTCCTGGCCGGTGTTTATCTTGATCATATACTCTTCCATGCTTTGCATATGATAGTTCAGACTTGCGTATTCTTCATCTGTAAAAACCGTATTTTGAAAAGGTTTTTCAAATAATTCATTTGCCAGAAAATTGAATTCCATAATATTTTCCTATAAATTGATGCCCGGTTTCGCCCGGGTTCTGTTGACATTTCATCGCAGCCATAAAAGCAGCGGGGACACCGACAGCATCCCCGTGTAATGAATGGATCGTTAATCACGGTATGCAGCGAATGGCGATTTGATTGCTGAACTGACTGACTTCTTTGTCATTTAACATATAAACAGCGATATATTGACGCATTTCAGCTTTGCCGGTCTGCAGCAGCGGGCGGTTATCCTGAAAGGGGGAAACGGTGGCGCAAGATGATCCAGCCCGGCTAGAAAATCATGGTTTGAATCGGAAATAAAACTGGATTTAGGCATTGCAATCTCCTGGAATAATTAAATTTAGAATTTAAAAATGGATAACAATTTCGGCCTTGATTTGCAACGAGTGATGCGAAAAGTACTTGATGTTAAGGGGCTATTATTGATGCCGGTTTTATGTTTCAACCGGACTATATTACAACTCGCCGGCTTGCGCCCGACTTCTGTTGGCATGTTCTATAGATTTTTCCACATATTCCTGAATTAATCAGGTTTGCGGCTGACATTTTCGCACTATAGAGAGACTTAATCCGGCGTATGGCCAGCTGTCTCGGGTATGTTTTAAAATCGGCCAGGCGGCAACTATAGCCGAATAAATTGAAAAAATACAATTAATTTTTCAATTTATTTTAAATCCTTTATGGACACAGCCATCAGTGCGGCTACCCCGGAGAAGTCGATTTTTGCGCTCATAGCGTAAGGGGGAGACATTGTGTGTCAACACATCATCAAAGTGTCCGAAGTTAAAATAGTCATTCGCTTCATCACCTCCCAGATTGAGGTGAATACTACGGTCAGGCGAAGCGGCTGTTTGCTTTAGCATACGGCTACGATATGCCGAATTATTGCACTGATGTTCCGCACTAACATTAATGTAATAAAACCTGCTTTGCCGGTGGCAGAGCAGCAGTAAGACAGCAAGCATCTTCGCCTGAAAACAGGGACTCAGTGCAATAGGCCGCAAATTACCAAGCAAAGCTCCGGGTTTTATGGCAATGGCGTAATAATTTCAGCGATCTCTTCGTTAATTCGCCCCAGCATGGTGTGCATCTGCGTCACAATATCGCGAAGCTGCGAAGGGCTTTCGCCATCGGCGCAATCTATCTGCAGTATTTTGCATAAATCAGCAAATT
>Ga0316230_1002289_pt1 | contig 16924 bp, 9 predicted proteins | sample TBH18025metaG_FD_206004 | JGI IMG/M metagenome (GOLD analysis project Ga0316230, IMG submission 206004) | Freshwater microbial communities from Trout Bog Lake, Wisconsin, USA - TBH18025 | ecosystem: Environmental > Aquatic > Freshwater > Lake > Hypolimnion/Profundal zone | place: USA: Wisconsin...
ACCTGCAAGCTACCCTCCTCGCCACCAACGGAGTCACGCCGGTGGCGCCCAATAACCCGCAGTCTTTCGGGGTGTTGCGCCCCAGTGGCTTGCCGACCGGCCGTTCGTTCACCTTCACCGCCAATGGCGCCCCGGGCGCCACCATCTCGGCGGTCCTGTTGGTCAAGGATGCGGGCGGGTTGACGACCAACATCGCTTTCAACTTCACGTTGCCCACGATCCTCACGTTTTCCAATAACGGCGCCATCGCCATCGTGGATGACGCCAGTGCCATGCCCTATCCATCGCCGATTACCGTTTCTGGCGTCACGGGAACCTTGGCGCGTGTTACCGCCACGCTGTCGAACTTCGGACATACCTATCCGAAGGACGTGGACGTGCTGCTGGTCGCGCCGAGCGGGGCCAATGCCCTGCTGTTGTCTCACGCTGGCAACAGCGTCTCTTCCTCGGCCAATTTGACCTTCGACGATACCTCCTCCAACTATCTGCCGGTTTATGGGCCGTTGCTCACCGGGACGTATCACCCTACGGCTTATGGCCTGGCGCCGGTCTTTGCGAGCCCAGCCCCCGCCGGTCCGTACACCGCGGGTCTTTCGAGTGTTTTCGGCGGCAACCCCAACGGCCAATGGAAGCTCTTTGTCGAAGACGACGCCAAGAGCGACGCGGGTGGCATCACCAATGGTTGGAGCTTGGCCCTCACTCTGGCCACGCCGGTAAACCCCCTGGCCGACCTCGCCTTATACGGGTCCGGACCGGCTAGCAGCACAATCCCGGCGAACTTGATCTATACCTACACCATCAGCAACAGCGGCCCCAGTTCCGCCAGTTATGTGGTCTTTTCAAACGCCCTCCCCGCCGGCGTGGCTTTTGTGGCCGCCTCCCCCAGCGCCCTCAGTTTGATCGATGGCGCGGTTGTCGGGACTCTCGGTTCCCTGGCGGCGGGGGGAACCGCAACGGTGACGGTAACCGTGGCGACTTCGGTCGGGGCGACTGGATTGCTGACCAATACTGCCTCGGTGAGCGCGACGGAGGTTGATTTAAATCCCATCAACAATGTGCTTTCTATCGTCACGTTAAACTCTCTGCCGGCAGCCGACCTGGCGGTGAGCAGTATGATTTCACCGAATCCTGCTGTGGCTGGGTTTATGTTCACCAACAACATCGTGGTGACCAATAGCGGGAACGGGGTGGCCCTGAATGCCTCGGTGTCAAGCTGGCTGCCCACCAACGCCGTTTACGTGACGGCCCTCTCCACGAATGGTTTTCCGTCCACCAATGGCAGCGGACTGTTTACCTGCGGGTTTGGCAACCTGCCCGCCAACGCCTCGGGTTCGGTCTCGTTGGTGCTCCTGGCGACGGGCACCGATGCCTCGGGCGTCGGGACGAACGCTCCTTTGTTGAGCATCGTCTCCGCCACCAGTTCCTCCATCGATCCGAATCTCGCGAACAATAGCGTGACGAACCTCATCCCCGTCAATAACCCGTCGCCGTCTTTGCGCGCCGCCGGGGCTGCCTTGGTTTCGGAACGCGGGACGGTCAACGGTGCTCTTGATCTGGGCGATACCGTCACCCTGTTGCTGGCGATCACCAATGCCGGCACGTTTGACACCTCGACCAACCTGACGGCCTCATTGCAGAGTTCTGGTGGTATCTCGCCGAGTGGTTACACCAGCCAGGTTTACGGCATTATCCCGCACGGCGGTAGTCCGGTCGCCACTCCGTTCACCTTCACCGTCACCAATTCCGCCTCCAAGAGCGTCTCGGGCGGTCTGGTGGTCGCCACCCTCTTGCTCACTGACGTCCAGACCCTCCCGTCCAATGTCACGGTGACCAATCAGTATTCCGTCTCCTACACCTTCTCCCTGGCTACGACGCTGGAACAGACGAATTCGGCCTATATCGTGATCCCGACGATCGGACCCGCCACGCCCTATCCCTCGGTGGTAAATGTCTCAGGGCTCTCTGGCATCATCAGCAAGACGGTCGCCACGGTCCATGGGTTGTACCACACCTTCCCCAGTGATATTGAAGCGATCCTGGTCAGTCCAGCCGGCCAGGCGGTGGCCCTCATGGCGAACGCGGGGTATAGTTTTGGCGTGGATGGCTTGCGGATCTCCTTTGATGATACGGCCCCTGCGCCGTTACCCCAATTCGCTGCCTTGCACAGCGGAACTTACCAGCCCACGGCTTACAATCCGCTTGGCTCCCTACCTTCGCCGGCCCCGGGGGCGCCCTACGGCTCCGCCCTGGCGGCCTTTAATGGCTCAAACCCCAACGGTGCCTGGTCCCTCTACGTGTATGACCACAAGTCCGGAGACTCGGGCGGCATCACCGCCGGCTGGGATCTGGACCTGACGACCGTGACCCCCATAGGTTCCGCCGGTCCGAGCCTGCAGATACAACCGCTGGCCAGTGGCACGTTCCAAGTGGTCTTAATCGGCGTCCCTGGTACCACCTACCTCTTGCAGACCTCGCCCGACCTGAGCACCTGGACTTCGGTCTCCACCAACACCGCTACGGCGATACCATCGGTCCTTCCGGTCAACCCGCAAGCGGCTAGTCGTGTCTTCTATCGCGCGGTGGCTCAGCCTTAGTGGCCATTGTCGTCGCGCCTCGCATCGAATACGCCGGGCCTGTGAAACGTCTGGATTGACGGTTCTTCGCACTTGTCGCGGGGCCAAGCATGGATCTAGACTGTCTGCATCAACTGAGAATATGAAGAAAACTTACACTACGAATGGATGGCGCAGGTCGCTGTCGTTTCCTGTTTGCGTGGCTTTCGCCGCCTTGGTCTGCGGCTGCGGTTCTGGTTCTTCAACCGCCACCGCCGCTGACACGGCCGTTCAGCCGGCCGCCGGCAACACGGTGCCGCTGCTGCTAACCCTTCCTGCCGCCGCCTTTAAGGGCACGCCCAAGGATCTGCCGGACGACCTCAAGAAGACGGTGGAGCCACTCTCCGACAAGCCCCGCCCGCCGATGATGGTGCCCGCCGGGCTCAAGAACATCGCTCCCGGCTCTAAGCTGACGTGCAGCGACAAGAACGCTCCGGCCGACGCCCTGGCCAAGATCACGGACGGCAACAAGGAAGCCCAGGATGAGAGCGTGGTCTTTCTCCGCAAAGGGGTGCAGTGGGTTCAACTGGATCTGGGCAGCGTCAATGAGATCTTTGCCATCGTCGTCTGGCACGCTCACAATACCGCCAAGGTGTATCACGGCGTCGTGGTCCAGGCCGCCGACGATCCCGATTTCATCGAGCATGTGCAGACCATTTTCAACAACGACCAGAACAACACCTCCGGCTTGGGAGTCGGCACGGATCGCGAGTACTTCGAGACTAACGAAGGCCGACTTATCAACGCGAAGGGCGTCAAGACGCGCTTCCTCCGTTTCTACTCGAAAGGCAGCACCGAAAGCGCCATGAACGAGTACACCGAGATCGAGGTTTACGGCCGCCCGGCGGCCAAGTAAACTGCCCGGGGGAGGACGGGATGCCGGGCCTCCCCGCGGCGCTCTAGCCAGCGGTGGGTGGCGGCGCGCAACGCCGCCCTGGCTGAGATGAGAATCACTTGGCCCTATTTCGCCGGTTTGCTGCTGGCCATGCTGGTGGCTCTGGCGCTTCGTTGTGTGGCCCCCGATGTTCGCCCCTTCCACAACGACGAGGGGGTGAACGCGGTTAAGTTCGCCCAACTCTCGACGGGGTCCGGTTACAAATACGATCCCAACGAGCATCACGGCCCGTCCTTACCCTATGCCACCCTCGTCCTAGCGCGGTTGACCGGCGCGGCCGGTTTAGAGGCCTTCACCGACGCTCGGTTTCGGCTGGTGGATGTCCTCTTCGGGGTAGGTCTGATTCTGTTGTTGCCGCTGGTTGCCGACGGTCTTGGCCGCCGGGCCACGCTCTGTGCCGCGCTGCTCACCGCCCTCTCACCGGCCATGGTCTTTTACAGCCGGTATTACATCCATGAAATGCCGCTGGTCTTTTTTGCTTTGTTGGCCGGCGGTGCCGGTTGGCGTTACTGGCAAACGCCCCGGCTCGGGTGGGCCGTGCTGGCCGGCGTGGGTGTGGGCCTCATGCAGGCCACCAAGGAGACCTTCGTGCTCAGCCTCGCCGCCGCCGTTTTCGCCTTGAGCCTGAATTGGATTTGGTCGAAATGGTTGGATGCCAGCGCTCCGCCGCAGAAAGCGGCGCCGATCCCCTACGGGCACCTCGGGGCCGCGCTCCTGGCCTGGGGGCTGGTGACGATGGTCCTCTTCTCCTCCTTCTTCACCAACGCGGACGGCATCCTCGACTCGATACGCACTTACAAACCCTGGCTTTCTCGAGCCGGTGGCGCGTCACCCCATATCCATCCCTGGGGTTTCTATTTCGAACGCCTGCTCTGGTTCCGGGCGCCCAAGGGCCCCCTCTGGACGGAGGCGTTCATCGCGGTGCTGGCGCTCGTGGGGGCCGTGGCCGGATTCACGCGCCGGCACCTCGAGGACGGCGACGCCCGGCTCATCCGCTTCCTGACCTTCTATACCTGTGCCCTGACGGCCGCTTACTGCCTGATCGCTTACAAAACACCCTGGTGCCTGCTGAGTTTCTGGCATGGGGCCATCCTGCTGGCTGGGCTTGGCGCCGTGGTGATTCTCCGGAGTGTGACCGCCCTCCCGGTCCGGGCCGCCGCCGCGAGCCTCCTGCTCGCGGGGATCGGCCATCTCGCCGCTCAAGCCTGGCGCGCCGCCGTCCCCATGGCTTCCAGTCCGCGCAACCCTTATGTCTATGCCCAGACCCTTCCCGGGGCGCTCGAATTAGTCGAACAGGTGAGATTGCTGGCGGATCTCCACCCCGATAAACGCGCAATGCTGGTGAAGGTCATCGCCCCGGGGGGGGACTATTGGCCATTACCCTGGTATTTCCACGATTTCTCCAAGATCGGGTGGTGGGAAACGGCGCCCGCGGATCCCTATGCCCCAGTCATGATCGTTGCCGCAACCTTGCACGCGGGCCTGGACGAAGCCAAGACCCACCAGATGCCGCGTTATTACGAGTTCCGCCCCGGGGTCTTTTTTGAGGTCTACGTTCAAACCAACCTGTGGCGCACCTACCTGGAAAACCGCCCGGCGGCGAAGACCGAGTGACACCGCAGGGAGTTGCTCCTTCGGGCGGTATCAGGGGCGCCGCGCTAGCCGACGGAGCCGGGGTAGGCTGACGGAAATCAATGAGGTCACGTGGAACTGTGGCTCGACGTTCCGGGTTGGCCGTCCAGCTCGAGTGGGGAAAGCAGCGTGGGTTTACATACCCTATAAGCGATGCCCGATCTGATTGGGGCCGCAGTGGGTTGTGGCGTCCGGAACGTGGGTGTGATCCCGCTTAATCCCCAATACGTTTCGCTGCACGAAAACGCGGATGAAAAGCAGACAATACAGCGAGTTTGTGGTCAGATAACGTGCCCAGAGCCGTCTGGGTTCGCAAGCCAGACGGAACAGCCATTCCAGGCCCGAGCGTTGCATCCACCCCGGCGCTTGCGGTTTCGTGCCCGCCCAGAAGTCAAAGGCGGCGCCGATCGCGAGCATGGCACCATGAATCCGCCCACGATGTTTCGCCACCCAGATCTCCTGGCGCGGGCAACCGCACCCCACCATGACGATTCCAGCTCCGGAGCCATTGATGCGTCGGACGTCGTCTTCATCTTCTTGGGGCGTGACGTCGCGAAACCAGTCTGGCTGCGCGCCGCATATCTTGAGGGAAGGAAAACGCCGTTTGAGCTGCTGGATCATGGCGGCACAGGTTTTGGGCGTGCTTCCGAAGAGATAGACCCCGATGCCTTCGGCGGCAGCTTGCCGGCAGACCGACAGCCCCAACGCGGGCCCATAAACGCGATCCGAGAGGTGGGTCTGGTGGAATGTGTTCATGGCCCACCGCACCGGCTGGCCATCCGGGCAAACCAAGTCGAACGCATTCACCATGCCCAGCAAGTCCGGGTGCGTGACCGACGTCACCAAACCATGCACCGCGAGCGCGGTGGCGCCAAAACTGCGTTTTTCCTTCGCGGCCGTAATAATCGCGTTGGTTGCCGCGGCGTAATCCACCACGCTGACTCCGACCCCAAACACGTCCACCTTTTTCGGTATCACAGCCATAACCCCCTGCCGGTGAGGAGCAGGCCGTAGAAAGGCCCGATGCGGACCAACAGCACCGGAAACCTGAGCATTCGTGGCATGCTCGTCCGAGGCCAAATCCGCGATGTTCCCTACCGATTTCATAACCGACTGGCTGTCGCCACCCCGCCGTCAGATGAACAAACCCGAAAACTGCCTTCGCTGGTTTGTGATGGCTGAGTATTAGAACTGCACTACAACCCAAGCTCGGGGTCAAGCCGATTCGTCACCTCCTAGGAGTCCCTCAAGATGTTCGCGCCCAGCCCAGATTCTCGTGTCCCAGATTCTCGATGACAAGCGGCACTCATTCTGGCAGGCTGCCCTCCATATTGCTATGAATCAACGCCATATCGCCCGGCGGGAGTTCCTGAGAGGCGCAGTGCTCTCGAGCGTCGCCTTGTCTTTCCCCGCCATCATCCCGTCCTCGGTCTTGGGTCAGGAGGCCCCGAGCAAACGCATCAACGTCGGTCTCATCGGCATGGGGCTCATGATGGGTGGGCATCACCGGATCATGCTCAGCCGGCCGGATACCCAGGTGCTTGCAGTTTGCGACGTGGACGCCGACAAACGGGCAAAGGCCAAAGCGACTACGGAAAGGACCTACGCCGCGCGGATGAGTAGCGGCGCCTACAAGGGTTGCGACGCCTATAACGAGTACGAACGCATCCTCGAACGTCGCGACATCGATGCCGTTTTCGTGGTGACGCCAGACCATTGGCATGCCGCCATCTCCATCGCCGCCATGAAAAGCGGCAAGGATGTCTATGTGCAAAAGCCGATGACGCTGACCATCCGCGAGGGTCGCCAGATGAGCGACGTGGCGCGGCAGTATGGCGCCATCCTGCAGGTCGGATCGCAGCAGCGTTCCGAGCGGGCTTTTCGCAAGGCTGCCGAGATCGTGCGCAACGGCTGGATCGGGAAGGTCCACACGATTTATACCAGCTTGGGCGAGTTTGCCCCGCCGCAATCTCTGGCCGAGGAGCCGATTCCCGAGGGCTTCGATTATGATCGCTGGCTGGGCCCCACGCCCTGGCTGCCCTACAACAAGAAACGGGTGGAAGGCAATTACGGCGGCGGCTGGCGCTGCTTCTGGGAGTATGGCTCCCGCAAGAACGGCGACTGGGGCGCTCATCATTTCGACATCATCCAGTGGGCGCTGGGCATGGACAATTCCGGGCCGGTGAAATTCATCCCCAAAGGCTGGGACGGGGCTGAATACCAATCCCATATTTACGCCGACGGCACACGGGTCTGGAAAAACCACCCGGTCAAGAATGGAGAGATGATCCAGTTTATCGGGGAGAAGGGGGAAGTCCTCGTCAGCCGGTCGGATCGGCTGGAGACCACGCCGGTCCAACTCAAGGATCGGCCGCTGGCGCCCGATGAGATCCATCTCTACGATTCGCCGGGACATGAGGCCAACTGGATCGATTGCGTCAAGACGCGCAAGACTCCCATCTGTCCCGCCGAAATCGGACACCGCACGGCGACTGTCTGCCACCTGAACGCTATCGCTGAGCGGATCAACCGGCCCATTGAATGGGATCCCGCCAAGGAGGAAATCGTGGGCGACACGGCCGCTAGCCGCTGGCTCGATCGGCCCCGCCGCGCCCCGTACTTCATTTGAGGCTGCTATCACCTCCCCCCACCCTATGTTCTTCAAGATACTGCTGATCGCTCTTACCGTTTCCACCTGCGCCGCACACGCCCTGGCTGGCGTCGAAGCGACGGTCAACGACCTCGTTCCCAAGCTGGCCTCCTCGACAGTGGCAGATCGTCTCGCCCCCCAAATGGAGCTGCAGGCTTTGGCGGCCAACGCGGCCCGCCCTGACGCTGAAAACGAGCGGGTTGCCTTGGCGACTCTGCTGGCGAGCAAGGCGGCCGACTCGACGGTGCCTCAGCCCGCGCGGGTGTGGATCGTGCGCCAACTCGAGTATATCGGCGCCATGGAAGCGGTTCCCGCACTCACCGCACTTTTAGCGGACGCCGACACGGAACTTCAGGAGTGCGCCCGGCGAGCCCTGGAACGGAACCCCGCCCCCGAGGCGACCAAATCCCTCCGCGACGCCTTGGCCAAGGCTAATCCGGGGACGTTCAAGGTCGGTCTGCTCCAAGCTCTGGGCCAGCGCGCGGACGTGGAGGCGGTCTCCTTGATTGTCGCTTGCCTCGACGCGCCGCTAACCGCTCGGGCGGCGTTATCCGCCTTGGGTGAAATCGCCAACCCCGCCGCGGCGAAGGCGTTGTGGGCCGCTTTTGAAAGGCAGACTCCTGGAGCGAGTGACGCCTTGATTGTCGCCGCCCGCAAGTCGATCGCGAAAGGAGATCTGAAAGGCGCGGCGGCAATTTACGCTCGCCTCTACGCGGCGAGTACCGGCCAGCCTTGGCGCCCTGCCGCCCTGGTCGGTATGGCCACTGCGGATCCCATCGCGGCCCGGCCCCTTTTGGCGGAGGCTGTGTCGGGAGAGGATCCTCGCTTGCAGGGCGCCGCCCTCTCCGTCGTCGGCACCGTTTACAGCCAGGGTCGTGCGGCCTTTCTGGCGCCGTTGCTACCTGGCTTGAAAGGCTCCGCGAAAGTGCGCCTCTTAAACGCGCTCACCTCCACGGCCGACGCGGAGGCCGAGATGTCGGTCCAGACCGCCGCCAGCGATGCCGACGAAGCGGTTCGATTGGCCGCCTTGGAGACGCTGGGCCGCATCGGCGGCCTTTCCAGTGTGCCGGTCCTGATCCAGGCCGCCGCCGAGGGCAATGCCTCGGCTCAGAAGGCTGCCGCCACCGCGTTGGCCCGGCTCTCAGGTCATGGAGTGGAAGCTGCCTTGGTCCAGCAAGCGGGTGAGGGCGAGCTGAAAAAGCGTGGCGCCGCCCTTCAAGCGTTGGCCGACCGCCACGACGCGAGTGCGCTCCCCGCTATTTGGAAACTGGTTTCCGATCCGGCGGTTTCCTCGGCTGCCCTGGCCGCGCTCGCGAAGGTCGGCGCTGACCCTGAGATTCAACCCCTCGCCAAACTCGTTTTGGCGGGTAACAACCCGGGCGCTGATGCCGCTCTCCAATCCGTCGCCGCTCGGGTCACCGACCAGGCTGGGGCCGTTGCTCGGCTCATCGCGCTGGTGGACTCAGCTCCGTCACAGCGGGTGGGCGTCCTCTTCGAAACCCTGGCGGTTCTCGGGGGCGACGAGGCTCTCGCTGCGGTCACCAAAGCCGCCGCCAGCCCGAGCGACGAGGTCAAAGATGCTGCCCTGCGGTCGATGGCTGCGTGGTCGGATTTTGCCGCGACCAAGCCGTTGCTGGCGATCGCTAAGGACCCTAATGTCAAGCGCGTGCATAACGTCCTGGCCCTGCAAGGGGTGGCCCGCCTGGTCCAATCGGCCGATAAAGGAGCGCCTGGCGAGCGGGTAGATGCGGCCTTGGCCGCGTTGAACGCCGCCCAGCGCCCGGAGGAGAAGAAGTTAGCGCTTTCGGCCCTCGCTTCGGTGGTCAATCGGAAAGCGGCGGAGGCAATGAAGCCGTTGCTGTCCGATCCGGTGCTCCAGAATGAGGCCGGCTTGGCCGCTGTCTCCCTGGCCGAGTCCCTCGTCAGGCCTGACAGATCTGCCGCCAAGTCACTCGCCCAGGCCATCAAGAATGCCGGGGCCTCTGCGAACGTGCTCCGGCGGGCCGAGGTCGTTTTGGCGAAGTGAACGAGGTTTTTCCAGGAGCAAGGCGGTTCGGCTCGTGCTGGCGTTCAGCCGGTTGCAGGCCGGGGCTTCGTCTGGCGGGGAAAAAAGGTGAAACTTTCTTGGTCAAGCGCCGTCTAAATCACCGGCTGGTAAATCCGGTCAGGCGGCAGTTTTGCCTTTAGAATTCTATTATGTGTGCAAGTCCTCTGGGTGTGCCGGTGTGCGGGCCCGCGGTTCAGCCCAGGCGGAAGAGTGGGTCGCCGGCCAGCAGGATCGCTCGTTTTCGGCTCGGTGGAAAGCCAGCCGCGAGCGTGCGCTGCTCCTCTATTCAGGGGGGCGACTCGACCCGGATGGCCATTTTAATCACTCCGTCCGGGCGTGGAGTTTTTCGCGAACAGGCTACGGAGGCCCTGATGGTTTTGCGGGAAACACTAGCCCGCCAACCGCAACCCATGACCGTTACCGTGCAGACCGTTTTTCTGCGGGATGCCGCGGATCAAGCGGCTTGTGGGCAACTCCTGGCCGCGCATTTTGGCGACGAGGCTCCGGTGACCAATTTCGTGTTTCAACCGCCTTGCTCCGGAGCGGCTCTGGCCATCGAGGTTTGGGCCATAGGTGGAGACTCGGTGCGCGTCGAACGGTTTGGATCCCAGGCGCTGGGGGTCACCTACGAAGGCGTGCGCTGGGTCCATTGCGGTGGCATTCAGTCGACGCGAAGCGAGGGCGCGTATGCGCAGACCTGCGAGACCCTGGAGCAGATGCGAATCACCTTGGCGCGGGCTGGTCTCGGTTTCGAGCATGTCGTACGGACTTGGTTTTACCTCGGCGGTATTACCGCCATGGAAGCCGGTAAAGAGCGCTACCAGGAGTTGAACCGTGCGCGTTCCGATCTCTACCGTGACGTTCAGTTCTGTCACGCGCTCCGTCCCGCTGCCAACGGCCACCGGATTTATCCGGCGAGCACCGGTATCGGCATGGCCGGTTCCGGGTTGGTCCTGTCCTGTATTGCCCTGGAGACCGTGCGCCAGGATCTTCTGCTTCAGCCGCTCGAGAACCCCCGGCAAACGCCGGCGTATGCGTATAGCGCCCGCTATTCCCCGAAGAGTCCGAAGTTCTCCCGCGCCATGGCGCTGGTTTTGGGCGACTACGTGACCACGTGGGTGTCGGGCACCGCCAGCATTGTCAACTCGGAAAGCTGTCATCTCGGCGACCTCGAAAAGCAGACCGAACAAGCCATCGATAACATCGAGGGCCTGATTGCCGCCGATAACTTCGCCGCTCACGGCATCGCCGGGGCGGGGGCGAGCCTTCACGACCTGGCCAAGATCCGCGTGTATCTGAAGCGTGCCGAGGATTGGTTCGCGTGCCAGGCGGTGTGCCAGCGCCGGTTTGGCGATGTGCCCGCCGTGTATGCGGTCGCGGATGTCTGCCGGCCTGAGCTATTGGTCGAAATCGAAGGAGTCGCCTTTTCTCGGAAGGTCTGATCCGGAGAGATTCCGGGGCGCCCTGGCGCCGCCCGTCACCTTCCAGTAGCGAGCGAGTTCCGCGTCGCGGGCCGCCGCAGGCCAACCTAGCGATTCCCCCATCCAATCCGCCACTTGCCGCGCGGCGGTTTCAGCGTTATCCAGGTAATGGTGCCAGCCGGATCGGCGCAGCATCACATCATCCAGATGGATGGCCCACTCGCGAGCGCAGTAATGCTCGACCACCTGACGAGTCAGGGACGGCGGGAGGATGCCGCTGACGCCCGCAGTTTCGTTCGGCGGCAGCAGGGGTTCCTTCGCGGTCTGGCATGCTCTCCCGCGACGACCCAGTTGGCCGGAGTTAACGATTCGGTCCAGCGTCTGCTCCGCCATCAAACGGTAGGTCGTGAGTTTGCCGCCCGCCACGTCCCACCAGCCGGGCTCCGGGTTCCTAATGTCGTGCGACCGGGAGATCTCCGAGGGGTTGCCGTTCGGGTTCGCGATCAACGGGCGAACGCCCGCCCAGGAACTGAGGGCGTCCGATTCCACCAACCCCGCTTGCGGGAAGAAACGATTGGCCACCTCGAGCACCGCGGCGATGTCCTGGGCCTGAATCGAGATCTGCTCCAGGGGGCCGGGGTAGTCCGTGTCGGTCGTGCCCAAAATCACGCGGTCGCCCCATGGGATGGCAAACAGAATCCGCTTGCCGGCGGTCATCACGACGGCTTCGGGGACGGGAAATCTGACCCGATCCAGGACCAGGTGGATGCCTTTGGTGAGGCGGAGTTTGACGCGACTATGCGGTAAGCCGTCCGCCCAGGGGCCGGCGGCGTTGACGATCGCACGGGCGCGAACCTGGAGCATTCGCGATTCGAGCTGATCTTCCAGGTCACATTCCCAGCGGCCGCCGGAAGCCGCCTGGTGGAAACGGCAGTAATTGGCCAGCGTCGCGCCGGCACGCGCCGCCGATCGCAGTGTGTCCAGAGTCAGGCGCGAGTCGTTCGTGAACCCATCGTGATATCGCACGGCTCCTTCGAGTCCGGCTTGGGCCAGGCCGGGGATCTCCTGGAGCGCCTCGGATCGGCTGAGCCAAGTCGAAGCGCCGAAATTGCGTCCCCCACAAAGGGCGTCGTAGAGCTTAACCCCGAGTTTCAACTGCCAGAGCACCCAGTGCCGGTTGCCGTGATAGGCGGGGAACAGGAAAGGGAGCGGTTGGGCTAAATGCGGAGCGATCTCGTGGATAACTCGTTTTTCCAGGCTGGCTTCGCGCACCAGGCCGATCCGGCCCTGCGCCAGATAGCGCAATCCGCCATGCAAGAGGCGGCTCGATCGGCTGCTGGTCCCGGAGGCAAAGTCGTGCTGCTCGACTAGTGCGGTCTTGAACCCCCGCATAGCGGCGTCGCGCGCAACGCCAGCCCCCACGATTCCACCCCCAACGACCAGCAGGTCAAACGGCGATTCCGCCAGCGCCCTCAGCGCATCCGCTCTGGCCGGGATAGCGGTCATGGGCTCCCCTTTCTGAGATCAGGCGCCGGCAGGCCTCAGCAAGCGGTTCAAGCCCTTGGCGGCCTGCTCGATCCAGTCTCCCCCGGGCAGGGCATAAGGTCGGAACGTTTCCAAATGCCCTTCCTGCTGGTTGAAGAAGAGCGCGCGGTGCAACCCCAGCACGCTGGCCTTGGGATTGTCGATCAGGCTGGCAGAGTCATTCGCATTCATCTGGAACAGGACGCGCATCTCGAATTCGCTCAGGGCCTTCCGGCTCAAGAACCGGTTGATGTTATTGTAAGTGTCGCACGAGGCGATGACGTGGAAGCCTAGGCGTGTGCCATCGGCGACCATGGTGTTCAAGACGGCCGCGGGATTCGCGGGGGCCTCCGAATCACCCGAGGAGAAGCTGAAGTCCTCTTCGTAGCGAAGCCGGCCAAACTTTTGCAGGCCGTGAATGAGGAGGAACGTCGGTGGCGCAGCGTCCGGGTCGGCCGTTTCGCCGCGTTGCTTCATTTCGCCCGCGAGGCGGGTCATGATTTCCGGCAGGTCGCCCGGCCGGGCGAGCTTGATAGGGTGGGGAATGGCCTCAAGCACCCGATCGAGGAAGGCGCGCTGGGGCGTGCCCGGCGGCGTGCTGTCGCAGAAAATGATCTCCACGCCGCCAAGCGGAAATTGGGCTGCCAGGGAGATCAATCCGATGGCGAAGCTGGCCAGCACGGCTTCTTCGCGCTGTCCCACGAAGATCAGGTTGCTGCCGCTTTGGCGATGGAAGATGGCCTCGGTGGGGCCTTTGATCGAGTTGGGAGCGCCGAGCCACAGACGAGGGGCGGTGGTGGGTTTGAGAATCGGCGCTTCCAGCAGGTTTTTCAAGAGCCGGTTCTCTCCCACATCGGATGGGGCGTTGCCCTCGAATACGATCGGGCCGGGGTAGGGGAGGGGCTGGTGGTCTGCCTTCGCCCGCGCTTTCTGCAAATAGCCCTCGCGCACTTCGTCGGGCAACCACACTACCTGGAAGGGGCTATTGCCCTCGATCATGCCGGCGGCGTCGTTGTAGATGCCTTCGCCGGGACGCGAGAGGAGTCGCGGTGCGGGGTTGTTATCGTCCATGATCAGATAGGCATCGGCCTCGTTGCATTGGAGGGCGATGCGGATGACCATCTGTCCCAGCGTCGTCCGGGCCACCGTGTAGGCGCCGCCCAGGGTCTGGGAGCCGAGCAGCACATGGATCCCGAACGCGCGGCCCTGGCGCACGATGCGGTCCAACAACAGCGAGGCCGTCTGCGCGATCTTGTCATCCTCGACGAAAAATTCCTGGAACTCGTCAATGATCAGCAGGGAACGGGGGATTGGCTCGGTGCCCCCCACGCGCTTGTAGCCGGGGATGTCCTGCACCCCCAAAGCGCGAAACAGGTCGCCGCGCCGCTTCAATTCATCATCCACGCGCTGGAGCACGCTCAGGCCGAACTCGCGGTCGCTCTCGATGGCTACCACCCGGGCGTGAGGCAGGCGGTTGGAGGCGTAACATTTGAACTCGACGCCCTTCTTGAAATCCACCAGGTAAAACTCGACCATCTCCGGGCTGCACCAGAGGGCGAGGTTGCTGATGATAACGTGGAACAAGGTCGATTTGCCGGACCCGGTTTTGCCGGCAATCAGCGCATGCTGGCAAGTGCCTCGGCCGATGGCGAGATATTGCAGCTTGGTCGCGCCCGTGCGGCCAATCGCCACGCGCAGTTCCTTGGTGGTGTCTTCCGTCCACAAATGGTCGTCGCTGGGAGCGATATGCGAGAACGGCACTTCGACGCGGCTGGAGTCCTTGCTCTTCTTCCCGATCTGGTTGATGAGATCGATGGCCAGTTCCGGCGGGGGCGGTGGGTCCATGGCCAGGTCCACGCCGGGCAGCAGGCTCCCGGTCAGGGTGAAATCCCCGTGCTTGCAGTTGACGCCGAAGCAGCTCTTCCGCAATTCATCGGGGATGAACTCCTGGGGCAGGGGTTGGCGGCGGTCCCAGTGGATGAGCATAAAGACACCGCACCGCGCCCCGCTGGCGGCGATGCTCAGCAGCCGCTTAGCCGACGTCTCCGAAAAACCCGCCGGGAAATCGGCGATGACCAGGAAATAGTATTTCTCCGCGATGACGCCCGCCTCCTCGTTGTATTCGGCGATGGTGGCGTATTCATTGCGGAGGTACATCTGGATGACCTTCTCCATGTGCTCATTGAGCGAGGCCAGCCGCTGTTCGATCTGATTGCTCTGGGTCCAGATGCGGCTGTTAATGATCTGTTCTTCGTAATCGGCCAGGTGCATCACGCCGGCGAAGTTCTGCCCTAGGCCGACCGGGTCAATGATCGAGAAGTTCAGCCGTCCCGGCGGGGCCGTCGCGAGCAGGCGCAAGATGATGTTGTTGAGGGCGCCGATCGCCTCGTCGTGGCCGTTTTCTCCGGTTTCGAGCAGGATCGATCCTTCGTCGGGAAAGGACAATGACAGGGCCAAGGGAAAGCTCGCGGGTCCGGGGAGTGTCAGTCGGGTTTCCTTGGGCAGCCCTTCGCAGAGTTTTGGGACGTCGACCTGCACCTGGGCGAACCGGACGGTGCCGGCGAATCGTTCGGGGGGTAGCCAGTTCTTCCAGGCAGGCGCGCTCCAGGGTGGGAAGAGTCCCTCCGCGCCGCGGTTGGTCTGCGCGACGGTTTGATAGATCGGCTCGAGCCGTTGGAGCCATTCCTCCGCCATCGTCCGGCATTCGGTTTCATACTGGCCGGTCATCGCTTGCTCGCGCTCCTGGCTGGCTGCGAGGATGGCCTGCCGCCGCGCGGATGCTTCCTGGCGCAGGCGTTGGAGGGCCGCGGGATGCTCCCGTTCCAAACGCTGGGCTCTGGCCGTGTGCAGTCGCTCGTGGTGGGCCGTGACCCGCACCGCTTTTTCGTCGCTCTTCATCCGGATGGACACCCGCGATTCGCCTCCCTTGGCGAGCGTCCGCTTCAATTCCTGATCGATGACCTCCGTGGTGGCGCGGAATTGATCCTGGAGGCGCTTGATTTCGCGTTGGTAATGGGCCTCGGTCTGTTCCTGGCAGGCCGTGTGCAGCGCGCGGGATTTGGCGAGTTGGCCCGAGAGTGAGTCGGCGAGCGGGGCGGCTTGTCGGCGGCCCAGGTAGCGGAGCAGGAAAGCCCCACCGAAAGTGGCCGCCGCCGCCGCGACCGCGATGGGGAGCGTAAACGACGGATGTCCGAAGTGCTGGAGGACGGGCGCCAGCGGGATTTCGCAGAGCGCCAGCAGCAGCCACAGGCCCCAATAGCGAAGCAGTCGCGGCAACGCCTGCTTGCGCAGCGCGGCCAGGTCGGCCTGCGCCCTCGCGATCAGTTCGTGAAACCGCGTCAGCGATTGGTTCTCGTCCGTCGAGGGCTCGAGCCGAACCTTCTCATAAGCGCTGACGAAACCGCGCTGGAAGCCGCGGTAACCGTGGAACATGACGAGCGCGTCGTGTTCCAAGGTGGCCAGCGTTTCCTGTTCGGCGGCCAAAGTGGCCAGGAATTCGGCTCGCCATTGGACGTTGGCGGCCAGACCAGCCTCGCGGTCGCGTTCGGCCTGGAGCATCCGCTTCTGCATCTCGTACTTGCGCGCCCCGATCCCGTCCTCGACGCGCTGAATGCTGCCCTCTTTGCTCGACTGGTAAGCCCGGCCGATGCGTGCCTTCCGATGCTCGTAATTGGCTTCGACCGCCGTCCGGGCCGCCCGCAACGCGGTCTCGGCTTGCTCGAGGATCTCAGCGGATTGGCGAGCGTCGTCTCCGAGCGCCGCATCCCGGCGAATCCGCTCCCGGTTCTGCCGAACGCGGAGGTCGTCGCTCAATTTGTTAGCGCGCGCGGTTAAGTCGCGGACCGCTCCGCGAAGGGCGTCCAGCAGTTCCAGGGTCTTGCCCGGTCCGGGATGGTTATTCACAGTCCTGCTTGATTTTAGTGAGGAGCTTGTCGAGTTGTTCGATGACCCCGACGGTTTTGTCGACGGTGGAAACTAGTTCGGCGAGGTACTTGTCCTCGAATTCCTGCGCTTTGTTGTCTCTCCAGGATGCCTTGGTCTGTTGCCATTGGCCCCAGAGTTCCTTGGTGATGCCGGAGAGCCGTGAGCCTTGTGCGTTCATGGGGGGGGGGGGAGGTTGGGCTGGGTTCACGCGGTGGCGGG
>Ga0316230_1002292_pt1 | contig 16907 bp, 13 predicted proteins | sample TBH18025metaG_FD_206004 | JGI IMG/M metagenome (GOLD analysis project Ga0316230, IMG submission 206004) | Freshwater microbial communities from Trout Bog Lake, Wisconsin, USA - TBH18025 | ecosystem: Environmental > Aquatic > Freshwater > Lake > Hypolimnion/Profundal zone | place: USA: Wisconsin...
CTGAAGCAGCGCATCCAGAATGTACGTCGCCTCGTAGGTCCCGCAGCCGATGAAGCGGCTAAACAGCGCAATGTAATTGTCCGCCACGTGTCGATAGGCGATACCACCACCGGTTTTGCCGTAACGGATGTGGTGCTCTGCAAGCAGATTGTCTTCGTACGTTTCAAAGTGAGTGCAGTCGGCGGCCGCGGATTCTCCTGTCCCCCATTGCTGTGGTAACTCAAATCGCGCATACAGGTTGATCAGGTCAGCAGAGGCGGCACGCAAGTCTTCAATGTCAACATGGCGCCGGTCAGCAAAGGCCAATTGATCGGCAGAGACGGTTCCACCAAGATGACGCGCGGCCTCCGTTGGTCCAAGGCCACAGCCGTAGGCAAAGGTGGTCAACACGTAGCGGTGGCTGGCATCCTTGATCTGTGGGCCAAGCCGGGACGGAAGTCCGAAGTGCCGACCCCACTGCGCCCAGTGCTCGGTGTTTGAAATCGATTCCATCACAGCGCGCTCCGGCATGTGGGCCATCATTTGGCTCTCTAGATCGATAGCAGATTCGGGGGTGCCTACTGCGTGAGGCCGCGATACGACTGGGCGCCCATGCCTTCCTCGCCGCAAGTACGCCTGTTGGCCGCTGCCCACTGCGTTGTCTAAAAAACGGGCCTTCAGCTCAAGCGCATTTTTCACGGCGCGCACCAATCCGTCGGCGCCATTCTCCCATCCGCGTGCCATGGCATATGCTGCGACCGCGCCGGAGTCTGCTGCCTCGGCTGGGAGTCGATCCCAATATCTATCAAAGCTCAATGACCCTCTGACGAATACTTCACCGGCCTTGATCGCCGTTGCCAGTTCCAACATGACTACGACCTCCAATTGACGCCGGTTGAACGCCAGTTTGTCATGTGCATGATCGTGTACCAGGTCATGCCATTCACGTGGCAACGTATTGGGAACCGCGCCGTCAATGGTCAAGTGATCATTGTGCGATGTTTCATTTGTCAGTGAATCGACAAGACGTAGCAGTCCTTGTGCAGTTGTCGTACCTTGCAACGGTAAAGTTTCGACCAATCGAAGCAGCGCACTGCGCACCGGAACAAACGCGGCCCGCGCAAAGGGTCGCCAATTTTGGCGCGCATGCCGTAAGTGTTCCACGCAACCCTGCGCAAGGGACTCGCGACCTCCGTGTGCCACAAGCAGCGTTTCCACGTTTGCGACCATTTGCACTGGGTCCATTTTTGCTTCAAGCACTTTGAGTGAGTCACGAAAGGCCCGGATAAGTGCGTCCGTTTTGTGGTGCCGTTTTTGATACCAATCCACTAAGCGCTATTCACTTCTCCATTCTATTTTTCTGGAGAATCTGAGTAACATTTGCGTCAGCGAAGACTGCGGACAGAACAGCCCAGAAGAACCAGGGGGTGGTGTTGGACATTGGATTTAACGGGTATGAGGTAATCGGCGATGCCGCACAGGGGACACAGCCGGTCGGAAGGCCCATTGTGCGTCTTCCAATGCTCTTGTCCACCGGGCATCCCAGCCGTAGGCACCGGCTTATCCCAGTTCTATGCCCGTTCCCTTCTGTTTTCAGAGCTATTGAACAGGTTCTGCCGCCCTCCCCGCTTGCGGTTTAAACGAAGTGCCCTAAGATTAGTTTCATTATCTTAGGGCAACATTGTGTGGCGAGTGCCGCGTTCTTCGGTTTGGCGGCAACAACAATTCAGTCGTGCGCACAGTGGCGTGGCCCATCCACAGGCTGACCTGCAGAGGTTCATGGTTGCGCAGCCAGAACGCGCCACAACTATTGCGCAGCAGGGTTGGCCCTTCGTAACGTTTGACGATGCCAGCCTGATCAAGCGCCGTTTTTACCAATCGGAACAGTGTGGCCGGTTGCAGTTGGGCTCCTGCCATATTGGCTGGAAACAACAAGTCACCGACTAGTCGGTGCGCCCGCCCCCGAATCTTGAGTGCGGCGTCGCTGGTTAGCACGTCACGCGCCTGCAACCAAGTGGCCAGCTCTGGTGCCGCCCAAAGCTGAATCGGGACCTGCCGGGCTGACCGCGGCTTATGTGCCCGAACCCAAACCCCTTCGATCTCGCCTGATTTCAACCGCAAGTCTGACACCTTCATTGACAGCACCTCGCTAGAGCGCAGGCCGGCGCCCAACACCAACAAAGCCATTGCCCGATCACGCAGGCGCTTCCAATTCGTTCCAAGTGGCAGCGCCTCAACAAAGCGCTGAACTTCGGATTCGTTCAGGAAGTCTGGATCTTCCCGAGATGGAGCCTCACGCTCCAACAGCAACGTGCGTGCTGGGTTGTTGATTTTTGAGAGAGCCAGACTGGATCCATCTGCATTGAGCTGAGCCAAATGTTCAAACAGCGTGGTGAAAAGCAGCAAGTAGCGGTGACGGGTTTCGGGAGACAACCTTCTGGCGTCCAGGAACTGCTCGATTGCAGGCTCCTTGGTCTCGAACAGCGATATCCCCTGCTCTTTCGCCCACACGCGCAAGCGATTAAACATGCCTTTGTAGACCACGAAGCTGCTGGGACGCAGACGGCGCTGATTAAAGCGGTAGCCGGATAAAAACGAATCAAAAGCGACATCGGGCTCAGACAACCAATCAGCGGCCCCGTAATTGAAAAGCGAGTTTTTAGAATCTGCAGTCATACGCGTAATGCAATAAACGCGCATTTTATTCCTTTTCCAAACACCACTCCGGAAACGTCGCTTCAACAACTGCAAGTGATCATGAAAAAGCCGGCGGGAGAATGCGCGTTTATTGCATTTTTTGCTCCGTCTGGCATTGCTATTGTTAAACTTCCTGTCCATATCGTCAGAAGGAGTCCTCCCAAAAATGACCGCAAAACCCAGAAGAGTCAAAACAATCAAACAGGTCAGCACCGAACAAATCGAACTGGCCTTTGCCTCCGCCCTCTCCAAATTGCTGGGCGAGGAGTACAAGGTGGCCATCGGCAAGGTCGATTTTTCACTGTTCGATCGCTCTGGTGGCGTCGCGCACATCCCCATGGAATTGGCAATTTCAAGAGTTGTTGATCCCACCTTGTTTTAGGCTACCGCCACTCGGGAACGGCATCCATAAAATGAGCCATGTCTGATCTTTTTCTCTCGGTTTGTGAGTCTGTCCAGAGCCGCTACGGCTCCAAAGCACTTTTGCCACTCGACATGGTGCAAGAGCTGGTGGCCGCTGCACTTGGCTATGGCTCGCTTAGCGCTTTCCATGCCAACGGTGCCAATGACTTTGACATCCTGGCAGCCCCTGCGGATGACTTACCGTATTTCACTTTGCGGCCAAGCAGCAAATTCCGACAGTTTTGCATGGATGAAGAGAGGCTTGAGAAACGCTGCTCCGAGCTGCATATGGGGTATGTCCTGAACCCGGCGGCACTATCCATGTGTTTGACCGCCAGCTTGCATGACGTCGAGACCATTGAAAGCAGCTGCGAAATTTGCGAGGACGAGGCCGAGCTCACTCAGCGCCTGGCCGTGCTGGCCAACACAGCACTGCTTGACGATGCGGCTTTGGTTGCCAGGTACAGGGAGATCACCATTTCTCCGCTCAACCGTGTGATCAGCGGCAATTTGCTCAAGGACACAAGACCCAGTTTCAGCCTGACATTTGAGGTGCACTGGTGTGAAAAGTCAGCCATCACGTGGATGGGAACACTTGCCGGTGACTTTGTTCAGGATGAGTGCACCATCACCATGCGCCGGCCAAAGCCACGGATCTTTCTCCTGGAAAAAATGACTTTCCCAACCTTTAAGGCCGCACCACTCAAGAACGTGCTGGCCTGAATGATGGACGCTACCGGATCAATGATTGGTTGCACTGGCGCCCTGCCCTTCCCTATCCAATGCTGCTGCTAAAGTCACAGCCGTCACGCGTTTTCTTCTATTGCAGGGCAGCCCCAACCTGCCTGTAACTCTCGACTATCGCTGACGCCAGTTCGGCTCTGTCAGCCATTTGCACTTGTTGTTCATGAAGCCCCAGAAGGTTATCCACCAGGTGGGCTTCTTGCTCGTTGAGCGTATACCCTTGGCCATTGATTGCCCTTTCATGACATTCCAGGGTGACTTTCAAGGCCGCATGAAAGTCGCTCATCAGGTCTTCCCCGTAGCCCCTCTCGGCCAGATATATCCCGGCGTACGCACTGACCAACAGTTCTTTGAAATGTTCAAAACGCCCATCGCCATTGGTCAGCCCATAAAGTGCTTTGCGCGCAGCCAGTCCGATAGAAGTCTGAGTCTTCGTTGACACCGGATCTTTCTTTGCGAACGCGCGCCATATCGGATTTCCGCTCAGCATGAGCATGTTTCGCGTGTCTCGGCTCATCTTGGCTGGCTTGGGTTTGTTCGTTTTCTTGCTCATGTCTGCCTTATTCTCTGCCCGCCACGTTCCCCGAAAAAGCTCACCTATTTTACGGCCACCTTGATCTTTGCCCGCATCGCCTCAAGCGTTGGCGGTTTGATCATGTAGCCTTTGATGCCCAACGGTAGTGCCTCCGTCAGGGTTTCCTTCGTTGTGTCTGCGGTCATCAGAATGACGGGGACGTGGGCAAAGTATGGGTTTGGCAGCGCGCGCAACTTTTTCACAAACTCGATGCCGTCCATTGGCTCCATGTGAATGTCCGACAACACAAGGTCCGGCTGGAACTTGATCGCTTCCACCAAAGCGCCCTTCCCGTCTGATGCTTCGTGGATCTGGTGAATGCCGATCTGACGCAGAAGATCTGCCACGAACTTGCGCATGATAGGTTCATCGTCCACTAGCAGGACGCGCATCTTGGAAAGAACTGTGGCCACGGTCAAGACGCTAGATTTACAAAGCGGGTGTAGGAAGGCTGCCAGGCTAACCGAACCGTTCCGGTTGGGCCATTGCGCTGCTTGGCAATGATGATCTCGGCCACACCCGGTGTTTGGCAGGCATCCTTGGTATAGACCTCATCACGGTAGACGAACATGATGGCGTCCGCGTCCTGCTCCACACTGCCCGATTCACGAATATCGCTCATGCGTGGGCGCTTGTCAGGGCGGTCCTCCAGGCTGCGGTTCAACTGGGACAGGGCAATCACGGGGCACTGGAGCTCACCAGCCAAAAGCTTCAAGCCACGCGAAACGTGGCCCACTTCGGTTGCCCGGTTTTCGTTGCCATTTCCGCTGCCGCTCACCAGTTGCAAGTAATCCACGATGATCAGCCCAATGTGCTTGTGGCGGTGCAAAAAGCGCCGGGCCATGGCGCGGATCTCGGCGATAGTCCTTACACCCGTGTCCTGAATATCAATGGGCGCAGAGTGCAGCTTCTCCATCGCTTCCGACACCCTCCCCCATTCGTGATCTTGGAGTTCGGCGGTCTGTAGATTCATCTGGTCAACGCGTCCGACAGAGCCCACCAAGCGCGTGGTCAGTTCATCAGCGGTCATCTCAAGCGAGATCACCAAGACGGGAAGATTTTCCTGCAATGCGCAGTGCTCGGCCATGTTCATTGCCAACGAGGTCTTACCCATTGCGGGTCTGCCGGCGACAACGACCAAGTTGCCCTTCTTGAGGCCACTGGTCATCTGATCTAGATCAACGAAGCCGGTGGACACGCCTACCAGTTTTCCCGGATTTTCTGAGCGGTCCAGAAGCATCTGATTGAAGCGCGGGATCAGCACGCTTAGCGTCTTTTCTTCGGAACGCGCGTTGTCGGAAGAACCGATTTTCAGGATCTTTTCCTCTGCACGCTGCAGCTGCTCTGCTGGAGTCGTTCCGTTGGTTGAGAAAGCATTGCCAACGATTTCGTCACCGACCGCAATCAGCGCGCGGAGCACTGATTTACTCTGCACGATCTCGGCATAACGGGTGATGTTCGACGCACTGGGCACGTACTGCGCGAGGTTGTTCAAGTAGGCGGCGCCGCCCACCTCTTCGGACTTGCCAATGGATGCCAACTGCTCGTACACGGTCACCACATCCGCGGGCTTGTCGTTGTCGATCAGCTCAACAATCGCCTTGAAGATTTCCTTGTGCTCGTGCCGGTAAAAGTCGCTCGACTTCACCAGGCCAACAATCAGGCCGTGGGCGTCGTTGTTCAGCAGCAGCGCACCAAGCAGGGAGCTTTCTGACTCGATAGAGTGCGGTGGCATTCGGAGTTGCCCCAAGGACTGGGATTCTTCGTTGGATGTGTGCATCATTACGCCTGTTCAATACTGGGAGGGTCCCTGTAAAGGCTCACCTTGGTCAGCTCGCCGGTCACGCCAAGTCCAGGCCTGGTTTGCCCTGGTCAAAGTGCTCGATAAACTGGGCCAGCGCCTGGGCTGTCGGTTCGCCCCACAATTCCTTGGCATACCAACTCGAAAACAGAGCCCGCACCATGGCGCTCTCAATGCCTTTGTCGAACTTGACAGACTTGTTGCTGTTCTTGAGCCTAAAAGTTTCGAAAATTTGCTTCCGCTCCTTTTCGTCGAGTTGCTTGTAAACGCCCAGCGCATCCTGGGACCGGGCTGTCAGAAATTTTTCCATAACCGAAGGGCCGTTAACATTTTTTGGGGCCACTGTTTTTGGCAGACTCGGTGCCGTTGATTGCGGGTTTCGGGCAATGTCTTGCAATGCCCAGCGGAAATAGCCAGCCGGCGCTTCCAAAGGACTTAGACCCTTGGCCTCGAGCCGGCTCTCTACACGCCCAATAGCGGTCCTGATCGTTTCATCGGTATGTTGGGCGACCAAATCGGAAGCATCCGCCTGGCTAAAGCCGAACTTTATGATTCTTTCCACCAGCTCCATGTCGATGACCGGCGGTGCGGGAAACTCCAGCTTGGATTGCTGGTTCTGCAGCACCCGGAATTGCAGCTTCTCGACCCGGCGCCCGTTTTTATGCTCAACCAACTCGATATTGATGTCCGTGAGGGTGTTGATCTCGACGATGGCCGGCTTCAAGGTGTCGCGCTTGAAGTACTTGTATTCCGGCAGCGAATCGGCGGAAACAGGATTACCGGTGATGACGCCATACCAGTGCTCATAGGGCTGGACAAAGGTCATCTTGGACGGGTTGGTGGCATAACGCCGGCAGATTTCGTACAAGGCCAGTGCCGAGCCAGACTTCAAGGAACTTTGGTAAACAATTGACAAGCGCGTATAGGTGCTTGGGGCCATCACCTGCTCGTGGACCTCGGGCGGAAATGCGTAGCCAAACCATACCTGGCCGGAATGTTTGTTAAATCCCTCCGGGTTCACCAAGGTCACGGAGGAGACCAAGCGTTCGCTGGTCCACTGGCGTTCGTTCTCCATCAGCAGTTTGATGTTTTGCATGTCCTCCAACTGCTTCTTCAGATACTGAACGTCCTTGCTGTCGTAGGCAGCATCCCTGGCTAAATCGGACAGGGGAATCCAAAAGTATTTTTTTGACGCCGGGGTGTTGATAGGTGCATTGCGACCCGGTTCCTTCATTTCCTGCGCGTGATACATCATCACATTGAAAACCTTGCGCGACAGCAGCGAAAGACTGCCCTCCACCACCCGCAGCCCGATCGCTTCATTGGTTTTTCGGAACTGCTTGAGGTCTCCTGACTCGGCGGCCGCCAGCGCGGTACTTTTGTTCTTTTTTGTCGCCATCAACCGCCTTTCAAGGATGCTCAACCCTCGGCAGAGCCGCTGCTGGCTCGCCTTTAGGTGAAATTCTAGTTTATATTTTCTCACCTTTCAATGGTGGAGATGAGTTTTCACCTTTCTATGCAAACATCTTCAGATGCGGGCGGTACCGGGATCGGGATGCCGGGACTTGGCATGCTCACTTGGGCCATGTCCCTGTAAAGGCTCACCGTGCTCCCCGAAGTCCCTCACCTTTGCCCCCTGTAGCAGCTCACCAAAAGGGTGTTCAGTCCCCGTACCGTCTCACTTTAGTCCCTGTAAAGGCTCACCTAGGTCCCCGAAGAAGCTCACAGAAATGGCCGCAAGCCCGCACCAGCAAACAGTTCGGGCTTGCTTAACTTGTATTTAAAGTATTCCAAGGGTTATTTATCAAAAGAATTCTCAACCAAAACAGGGGCGGTTATGGCTAAAAAATCACCAACAGCCTACAACCGTTGTCTAGGAAGCTTCTAGACACAGAGGATGCTCCCATAGAGTTCACGGTTAAAGCAGATCTGTACGAACAGATCCTGCCATGTTGCGTCAGGAATACTGGCCGGACCAGATAAAGATCGCATTTGCGTGCAAAAGACTTAGGCCTGTGCACTTGTTCCAGGCTATACGAAGGCCAGCTCTGGCGCTCCGTGTCGGAGTTCTCCGCAGGTCCCTGTGGAGTCTCACCTTGCGCTTCGCACCTAACTATTTCAGGCTTGTTGCATTGCAATCACGCATCGTCTTTCTGCAAGCGGCACAGTCTGTCTTCCTGCATGAGCCAAGCGCAGTCGAACAGAGTGTCTCTTTCGACTGCTAGTCCCCGTAAAGGCTCACCTTTCTTCTCAAAGTGCCTCAATCGCATTTTATTCACTGGCAAATCGACTTGTTTAAGCGAGTGCTTACTTATTTCATTCCTCCTAATGTCCTGTTGATAGGGGGTCCCCGTAGCGTCTCACCTTTGCTAGGCAGCTGTGTATCCAACTGTTATTAACGCGCTGTTTTGGTCCCTGTAAAGGCTCACCTGGCTGCTTTTTTTGAGTCATAGCGAGCCGATTTTCTGGTGTGAAAGGCTTGTGTGAGCTCATGATGCACCGGTCCCTGAAAAGACTCACCTTTGTGGCTTTTGCGCTTGCCAGACCTCGATGGCCGAGGTGGTGGATGGAAGTGTCTGTTGGTTCGAAGGTGAGTTCGGGCCGAACGCTCACTTCACTTGTTGTGGGTCCCTGAAAAAGCTCACCTATGGGTTTCTTGGTACTTTTGGCTCTTGGGCCTTTCGCCCATTGCCGTCATTCCCCACGGCCGTGGAGTGCCGGTTAGCGCCAGTCCCTGTAAATGCTCACCTTTGGATTGACAAAAACGCCCTTCGTTACGAATTTTTAGCCCTGCTGCGCCCTACCCTCATGCGTATCGCCTGAATCGCCGTTACGGGGCTGTGGTGGGTGCTGTCGGGCCGGCTTGGCGCTAGGAGCGAGCAAAAGGTCCCTGTAAATGCTCACCCATGGTTAAAGTTGGCTTCTTGCTCCGGTGCGGGGCGCCTAGCGGAACGTTGATTGGGCTAGATGGCGCTCAAGTTGGCGAGCTACGCTGCGTAGTGACGCGACTTGCCGCGGTGAGGATGGCAAGTCGAATCAGCGAGCGCAAGCATGCGCCGTACTGCCTCAGAGCTTTGGGAACAGCGCCATCAGCTTGGCGGTCAAGTCCTGTGCCACCTCCGGTGTCAGCCCCTTGAGGGTGAACTCAATGCGGCCCTCCTCTTCAAAGGTCTTCAGTTCGCCCTTGGCACCGCGGTAGCGCAGCTGCTCGCGGGTTGAGCGCGGCCGTTTGACCGGGCCTTTTTCGGCGGCCTTGCGTCGGGCGGTGACATCGCGGTAGCCCAGGCCATTCTTCGCAACCTCTAGAATCAGTTCCAGCGTGCTCTCGTCACCTTGCAATTCCCAGTATTCCCGGATGGCATTGAGCATTTTGTGGTTCAAAAGCTCGGTGTTCTCCGCCACGGTGTGGATTACGCGCGTAGACAGATTGGCCAGAGAGAGGGTGCGGCTGACATAGTCCTCGCTCAGGCCCAAGGCCTTGGCCAGGGCGACCTGGGTAGGGTAAATTTTTCTGGCCAGCAGTTCTTTCCATTTCAGGGCATCGTCCAGAGGCGTCTGGTCACGGCGCTCCACGTTGGCGGCACGCGCCTCTTCGTATAAGCTGCGGTCACTGTTCGGGCGCGGTCGGATTTCTATGCGCAGGCTGGGCAGTCCGGCAGAGCGGGCGCCGCGCAAGCGGGTTTCCCCTTCGATGAGGGTAATGCCACCCTGATCATCGATATAGGCGGTGGCCGAAATACGTTGCCCCGCAGTCTTTAGGGACTCGGACATGGCGTCCACGGCCGTGCTGGTGTAGACGGCACGGGGATTGAAGGGATTGGACTTCACCAGCCCGACCGGGACATCGTAGATGTGGCCAACGGTGTAGTGCGCGGTAGCGGCTACCAGATCTTGGCTCGAGCCAACTTTGGTAATTTCAGGCGCAAAGTGTTCCGGTACGCTGGGGGCGGTGGGCTCCGCCAAGGGCATGCGCACATCGCCAATGATGGGGACGCCTGCGGTTGCCGATTCCACCGCTGCCACACGGTCGACTGACACTTCGCGCTTTTTGAATCCGATTGCCATGGGGCTGCTCCTATGCGTTGATGCGGCTGAGAATCTCGTCGTACACAGCCTGCATTTCGTTGATGGCCTTTTGCGAGCGCTCCTTGCCCTTGAGCTCGTGCACGGCGCGGCCACTCTTGCCAGTGGCCAGCCAGGACGCCCGATGGGCCAACTGGGCGTCAAACACCGACACATTCTCGCCAGCCAAAAACTCCCGCAATTCCAGGGTCGCGCGCGCGCCCTCCACTGGGGAGACCCGGGTGAGCACTACGTGGGCTGGAATTTCGCCCTTTTCGTGGCGCGGTCCCATTTGCTTGAGGGTGTCGAAGACGTTCAGGGTGGACTCCACTTCCTGTTGGTCGGCGCCGCAGGGCACCAGGACGATGTCGCTGAGCAGTGCACATTCCAGCATGGTGCGGTAGTTCTGGGCTCCGATGTCCACTACCACCAATGTGTACTTGGTGGACAGGTTGGCTAGTTCACGGGCGGGATTGGGCGGCAATGCCAGAACCGGAATGGATGGGATTACACCCTCGTCGTTGCGAATTTTGGACCAGCTCATGGCGGAGCCCTGCTTGTCGGTGTCCAGTAGCACGACATCGACGCCGTTGGCTGCGGCCAAGGCCGCGATATGGGTGGCAAGTCGGGTTTTGGCTACGCCGCCCTTTTCTGCACCGATGGTGATGACCATAAGGAATCTCTTTCGTCCAGGGATTTTGTATATGGGAATTATCTTACATATATTGAAAATTAGTCAATTTACTTTTATAAAAGTTTTACTTTACAGTGATTTATTTTCGAATCAATTCTTGTGCTGCGGTCTCTCTGCGTTAGCAATCTTGGCTCGAGCCAAGATTGCATGGTGCCCATGACTCTGGTTGCTGGGTGGCGTTGTGTTCTTCCCCTGTCGCGGTCTTCTGTGTACGCGAGAAGTCCTTGCTGAGCGAACGGTGTCAGCGTAGGTTTCTGTGGAGGGCGTGAATATCCCGGGTGATGGCCTAGTCTGAAACGCATTCGGACGATCTTGCTTGGGGTGGGAAAAGGCGGGAACTTGGCGCAAGCCAAGATTGCCATATGGGTGACAGAAATGGTGAAATCGAACAATGTGAGCGCCATTCGCAAAGCTGTCTAGCGTCCGGGATAGGTGCAGTTTGGGTCACCACGGTCTGGTCGTGAAGATCTATTTGGCGTGCGCTGCATCTGGGGCAGTGTGTAACTATCTGAGCGCATGTGTTCGGAGTTGGCGCATCTTGGCGCGAGCCAAGATTGCATTGCGTGCGGAGTGCCTTAGTTCGTCCTCAGTAGTCGACTGGATCCTGCCAAAGCGCACACCCCAGATGGATCGTCAGGTTGCCCAGCCTATACGAAGTTGGGCTGTCTTGGCGCGAGCCAACTTTGCCTGAGCCGACGCTGTGAGCTGCGAAGGCAGGAAGAGCTTGAGGTTCTTTTGGTTATTTTGAGGGTGTTGAAATTCAAGCGTTGTATGCAGGATCGCACGTCAGATGACCCTGTCGCAGGTCGTCTTGGCTCGAGCCAAGGTCTGCATTGGCAATTTTTGTTGCAAATGCAGAAGCAATTCTGTCCCTGCTTTTGCATGTGTTTGCAATCTTTGCGATGAGGTGGAGCGGACTCTGCGTGCCGCTGGCAAGGAACATCCGGTGGTATGGCAAAAGTGCAGGCTCGTCCACTACATATATTCAAAATATTTCAGTGTGCATTTCGCTACTGTGCGAGCGCCATAGGCTAAACACGAGGCTTTGGATAGGCGAAGCATCTGAATGCTCATACATGTTTTTTTGTTGGTTGCCTGTGACAAAGCTTTCTGCATTTGGTGGATCTCTAAATCTTGGCTCGCGCCAAGTTCACGCAATTGAGTCGTACGGTCATATTTTTCAAACTTCGTTGTGACTGTTTGGTTCTTGGAGCATAGGTTTTTTCAAAACATATGGATGGTGCAAACGTGTCGAGTGCAGTTTTATTCCTTTAATTCACTACAAATGTTTACCGGTCTTCATCCGAGAGGCGGCTTGGTTCTGGGTACACAGCCAGGCCGTAGACCGCGCGGCAAAAGGTTGCAAGAGCGCAGTCTTCTGAGCGGCCGGGCCGCAAGCCAGCGCGGTGGCCAATAACCCTCTGGACGGGCATCGCAGGTTTCCGACCTGCGCACACGGCTACGGCAGGGGCTTTTTCCCCTCCTGGTCGCGCGCCAACAGCGTTGGCTTTGCGCTGCCGTTAGCTGGGTGCTGGCAGCAGTGCTGTCGGGGAAGCTGGGGCCGCGCGCTGCACCGGCTCACTGGAAGCCGGTTCATAGGCCGCTTTGGCCAGCGCCCCTTGTCAGAAACCGTGCGCTTGCCGGTAGGCGGCGATATCCGGTCTGCGCATCTGAAGCGACGGCCAATTCCCAAAGGTGGGGGCGTTGCGGGAATTCAGCGCCTGAAGGACCATCATCCAATCTTGGACGCGGCGTGACCGGCACTCGCGGCAGCGAGCCTCGCAGGTGATCCGGTTCGCAGCCTGGGGTGCTCGGCTGAGGACGCTGGCTCGCGTCCGGAGGCAGTTGGGTGCTAGGTTTGCACGGCCACGTGCGAAGCCTGGCACCACGGCCCGGCGAAGCAGATTTGGACATGGTCGGTGCCGAATTCGCCGCAGGTGCGCCCGCCATGCTCCGAAAGCGCCTGAGCGGGCCAAATGCATGGGCGCTCCTTGGCGGCGAGGTTGCCAAAGCCGCGCACCAAGACTTAAAACAAATCGCTCTTGTAACTGGGGATTTCCTTGGCCATTGCCTTCAGCGTGGTGGCTCTTTGCGTGACCAGGCTCGAAATCAGTTTCACAAACTCCTGTTCAGGTCCGCGATAAGCTGGATCCTGCTCTTGAAGCGATGACTGTTCCAGCGCGATGTTGCACAGTGTTTCCAGTTCCCGTGCAAAGAAGGAGCGGCTGATGCCGCATCGAATGCAAAAGTCAGCAAGGGCGAAAGATTTCACTTCTTCGAGCTCAAACGCATCACCAAAGGCCATGGCCAAGGTGTGTTCCAACTTGGCGGCGTCGTACTGCATAACGCTCACCAGGTCGTAAAGTTCGGCCACATTCAAACCGGCGCGGCCGACATGAAAGGATATGTTCTTTCCGTGGGCATCGCTATTGCCGAACAGCAGGGTGGTCACGGCCCAAAGCACCAGTCTTTGTATACCCACGGCAGGCGTTTCCAGGTGCGGGCGAATTGCAAAAATCCGCTGAAAACTCGCGCCATCCCGGATATGCCTCACGTCCTCTCCATTGCCAAAGTTGCGCTCATATTTGGCTGCGACGGACAAATCCCTAGCTTGGCATCCATCGATGATGTGGAGGCGCTGCATGAGGTCCATTTCCAAGTGCTTACCCGTGGGCTCCCCGTCTGGGTCCAACAAAGGAGTCGGTCGCGTCTGGTGCCAAGGCGCACGATCAAAGCGCTTGATGGAGAGAACGGGGGAGGGCACGCGCAGGATCTCTACGGGTGCCACATGGCTGTTTTTGTACCGCTGGAGGCTCATCCGTGCCGCCAAACGCATGCAGAAATGTTCGTTTGCCACCATGTGGGGCAGGGCCGCATTCAGGGGTTCAGGCTTCAGGATGTGCGTCGATGAGAGGGCGCCGTCGGCCAGAAAGTAGCGCTCCAGATGGCGGTGTACCAGGAGCTTGTCCTGGAAGCCCGCCACCGACATGCGCACCTTGCGGTCCCACACTGAGAAGGGCACCTGGTTGCGTTGCGCTATGCGTTCCTGTAACTCGTCCAGCGTCACTTCACGGGCGCTGGGCGTAAGCGCCTTAGGCAGCTGGCCGGCCGGCAGAAAGACCAGGGCGCCGGTGGTTTCCTTTCCCAGGTGGCGCATCAGCCCAAAGATATTGTTCTTCTGGATGTTGGTGTGGCTGGAGGCCACATCCAGGGCCCGGCCTTCAGGGAGCAGGTTCTCCAGAAAGCGGCGGATGGTGTGGGAATTGGCTTGTGCGTCAAAGGGCAAGTGGGGTGAGAGGGCGTAGCCATTGGCGGCCAAGGTCCAGGAGCGGGCGTATTCCAACAGGAAGCTGTCACTGGAGGCATCCAGCCCAAGGCGGGCTACGAGTCGATCGTTGGCATAGATGTCCAGAGCGTAGTCCAACTGCTGGAATTGAAATTGCGCGATGGTCATGATGGCTGCGTTCCAGGGGTGCTGAGCGTCTGCAGTGCGGGCTCGAGGTCGTGCGCATGGCGCGCGGGTAACACCAGCATGTGCAAGCCCAGTCCTTGCAGGATGAGGAGAAGCTTGTCCAAGGTCACCGGTTTGCCGTTCTCCAGGCGCGAGAGCACGTTGGAAGAGACGCCACACAGGGCTGCGGCATCGTCAATGCGCATGGCGTTGATGGCGCGCTGGTTGCGCACCAATCTGCCAAGGGCCGGAATGTCTTTGACGTTCCAGCTGGTGTGGGCGACGACGGTAGGTAGTTTTCTGGCCATTGTTTCTCTAAAGCGCAATTAAAATGTCTTCGGTGTTTAAACCAAAGTTGTTTTCATATTACATAACAATTTAGCAAAATGTCACAAAAGCCTGGTTGTTTCTCTTAGATGCAATTAAATGCAAGACGCCTGTCTTGAAGCGAACGCCGGCGAGCAGCTTGGCGAGGGCAGGGCAGGGCGCAGCCTCCATGGGGGGAGTGTGCAGTGCACGCCCAGGTGTTTCTGCCATGCCAAGGAGCCAATGCATGGATCAGCACCGGCGCCTGGATCAGAGGCTCTCAGAGGCATTTCCATGGATGGGTGTCGCCGTGGGCTGGGGAAGGGTGCAAAAGCCGTTCCAAGAGGTTTTTGAGCGGTCGCTCCTGCGTTGGCACGGGATGCAGGCGCGACCGCAAACGCGTGGGACCGCGTGCCGCCAATTTCCCTGGATGTGGGCAAGGGGCCAAAAGCCGCCTCTCTACGGATTCTGACGGGCTTCGGGATTTAATTATCCTATGATTACGTCATGATTATCCCTATAATCAACATGCAATAAAAACAGATCTAAAAGCATACTTTCCATTTGAATCTGTCCAAAAGCTCTAGAATGCCCAGCGAGAATCAGAAATCCACGTGTTTCGGTGCCTCCCTGAAGACGTATTTTTTGTTAAGCATATTTGACATATTTTTCAAGAAGTAGTCCAATCAACTGTATGAACCTCGCAGACATCGGCCACCTCGTGCACACGCGCCGCGTAGCGTTGGGCTTGTCGCAGGCACGCTTAGGCGCGATGAGCTCCCTGTCGCGCGTGACCATCAACCAGCTCGAAAACGGGGCGCTGGTGGACCTGGGTGCTGCCAAGCTGATCGCGCTCTTGGACTTGGTGGGCATCAACCTAGATGCAGGTGCCCGCAAGGGCCAAATGCATGCGCTCGAGTCGGTCAGCCAGACGGCCAGTGTGAGTTACAGGACGGTGCTCGATCCGGACATGTTGGCTGCCGCTCTTGTGGATGGCACATTGCCCGAGCGCATCACAGCCCACGTTGCCACCTTGCTGGACGAAGCCCCTTTGTCTTTGATAGTGGCAGCCGTCGAGGAAGTGGCTGCCAAAAGCAACCTCGCCCCAAAGCTACTGTGGAAGCACCTGATTGCCTGGGCCCATGCGTTGCATTCGCCCAGAGAGGTGTGGGCGTGATCAATCAGACCTTCAAGACACCCACCACATTGCCCGACGGTGTCTGGCAAGTCCTGCTGCAGCACGCGTTTTCCCTGGTGGATGAAATCGCAACCCACGGTATCCCGGACCCGTTCTGGACCTTTGGCGGCGGGACCGTTCTCATGCTGCGCTACGGCCACCGCATGAGCAAAGACATTGACATCTTTGTGCCAGATCCCCAATACCTGGGCTATGTCTCGCCGCGCCTGAGCGATGTGGCCGAAGGGGTTTCCGACAAGTATGTGGAAGGGCCTGGCTACATCAAGCTGCTGCGCCCAGAAGGTGAGATCGACTTCGTTGCCTCGCCGAATCTGACAGCCGAACCCTTCGAGATGTGGAAACTGCTGGGACGTGCGATCAAGGTAGAAACCTCAGCCGAAATTGTTGCCAAAAAGTTGTGGCACCGCGGCGACCGGGCGACGGCCCGGGATCTGTTTGATCTGGCACTGGTGATTGAACGTGAGCCCAAGTCGCTGGCCACGGCTGGCCCCTTTTTGGAGAAACACCGCGACGCTTTTTTGCAGCAAGTAGACCAGCGCAAGCTTGTTTTGAAGGCCCAGTTTGATGCAATCGATGTACTCGACTACCGACCCAGTTATGAACAGGCCGCTGACGCAGCGTCGGTATTCTTGATGCAACTTTGAAACTGGAGGAAAAAGATGCACAAGCCGCTCTTTGTGCCCTCTCGTTGGGAGTTCAGCTACCGTGCCTGAAATCCACCAAATGCATAGCACCGGCGCCTGCGCACCCAAGGCATCCTTGCTCGCCATCGTAGGTGTCGAAAAGGTGGGTGCCGTGCAGTGCCAACACCCAGGGTGCAATCACCGGGTGTACCGACGCATCCACGTGGTGAATGAGGCAGGACACTTGCGGGTTCTGGGCTCTTCCTGTTTTGCCAAGCGCTACGGATCCAGAGCGGTCCTGGGTCAGCCATCCATCGGTGGTGCCAATGGTCGCCAGTTGTCGGACGACGAACGCCCAATGCTGGTGGACAACACG
>Ga0316230_1002294_pt1 | contig 16881 bp, 10 predicted proteins | sample TBH18025metaG_FD_206004 | JGI IMG/M metagenome (GOLD analysis project Ga0316230, IMG submission 206004) | Freshwater microbial communities from Trout Bog Lake, Wisconsin, USA - TBH18025 | ecosystem: Environmental > Aquatic > Freshwater > Lake > Hypolimnion/Profundal zone | place: USA: Wisconsin...
ACGCTGATGGGTTTCGAGAAGATGATGTATGCCTACGAGGATGAACCGGAGTTGCTGCATCGGATCAACCAGGATCTGCTGGAGTTCAATATCCGTTTGCTCGACCAGATCCTGCCGGTCTGCACGCCGACTTTCATGACGATCGCGGAGGATATGTCCTACAACAATGGCCCCATGATTTCCAAACGCACTTTCGACCAGTTCGTGGCCCCGTATTACCGCCAGCTCATTCCGCGCCTCCGTGAGCATGATATTCCGCTGATCATGGACACCGACGGTGACGTTACCCTGCTGGTGCCATGGTTGCAGGAACTGGGGGTGACCGGGGTGCTCCCCCTTGAACGCCAGGCGGGCGTGGACGGCATGAAACTGCGCCAACAATATCCGACTTTTCTTTTCATTGGCCACTTCGACAAAATGACCATGAACCGTGGCGAGGAGGCGATGCGCGCCGAATTCGAGCGCCTGCGGCCGATGATGAAAGCGGGTGGCTTCATTCCCAGCGTGGATCATCAAACACCGCCCAGCGTGTCGCTGGATCAATACCGGACGTATCTGCGCTTGTTGGAAGAATATGCCAGCCTCCCCGGCTGAACACCGCATCCCCGCATCGGAGTCTGGCAGTCACATGGCTGCCTCGCAAATTTTGAAACTACAAAATAGCATCCCAATAAGCGCTCGCGTTGCCCTCCGCTTGGCGGCCATACTCATGGTCGCGGTAATGTCGCTCTCCTGCTCTCCGTCCGTTTCCGCCGCCGAGGTGGCCAATTTGCGGTGCGAAGATTTGAAAAATCCGCTGGGAATTGACCTGACGAAGCCGCAATTGAGCTGGGTAATGGAGGAGAAAAGCCAGAAGCCGGGAAGCAGAGCTCAGAAGCAGACGGCGTATCAGGTGCTGGTTGCTTCTTCGCCAGAGTTGCTGGCCCGGGACAACGGCGACTTGTGGGACAGCGGCAAGGTGGGGTCGGATCGGAGCCTTCAGGTTGAATACGCCGGCAAGGCGTTGGCGTCGCGGATGCGCTGCACTTGGAAAGTGCGGGTCTGGGATAGGGATGGCAAGGCCTCGGCTTGGAGTCAGCCGGCGCTGTGGACGATGGGGTTGTTGCAACCTGCTGATTGGAAAGCAAACTGGATTGGCAGGGATGATTCTGCAAAATCCAACGCTCTTACCGGGGCGCAATGGATCTGGTTTCCGGAAGGTGATCCCGCCGCCAGCGCGCCGCCCGGCGTGCGCTATTTCCGGCGGACGCTGTCGCTGCCGCCAGGGCGCAAGCCGGTGGCTGCTTCCTGCAATGCCACGGCGGACAATGCTTTTGTGTTGGTTATCAATGGCCGGAAAGCTGCCCAAGGCGATAACTGGGAGAACCAGGTCACGTCCGATGTCACTGCGCTTTTGCAGCCGGGCGACAATTTTCTCACCATCACGGCCACCAATGCCGGCGCGGCACCCAGCCCGGCAGGGTTGATCGTGAAACTGCACATTCAATTCGACCAGGGCGAGCTGCTGGACTGGGTTACGGATGGCCAATGGGAGTCCAGCACCGACCGGAACCACTGGACCCCGGCGAAGACGCTCGGCGTTTTCGGCATCGCCCCCTGGGGCCGGTTGACCCAGGATGCGCGGCGGTTGCCGGCCCGTTATCTTCGCCGGGAATTTGCGGTGGAGAAAAAGGTGATGCGCGCCACGGCGTATGCGTGCGGGCTCGGTTTTTTTGATCTGTTTTTAAATGGGAGAAAAGTCTCCGCGGACATGATGGACCCGGCGCTGTCGGATTACACCAAGACCGATTATTATGTGACGTTCGATGTGACGCAGCAATTGAACCGGGGTGCCAACGCCCTCGGTGTGGTTCTTGGCAACGGGCGTTTCTTCGCCCCGCGATTGCAATCACCCATCTCGGCCCAGACGCTGGGTTATCCGCAACTGCGGCTCCAACTTGAGATCAACTATGCCGACGGTACCACCGCCACGGTGGTCAGCGATGAGCATTGGCGGGTGACGACCAATGGACCGATCCGGGCCAATAACGAATACGATGGCGAGGAATATGACGCACGGATGGAACTGTCCGGCTGGGATCGCCCGCGGTTTGACGACGCGCAATGGGCGCCGGCGCAGTTGGTGGCCGCGCCGGGAGGCGTGCTAAAATCCCAAATGATTGAACCGATGCGAATCACCCAGGTCATCCACCCGGTTGCAATAACCAATCCCGCGCCGGGAATTTATCTTGTGGACATGGGGCAGAATTTCTACGGCACGGTGCGGATGAAGGCGCGTGGTCGGCGCGGAACGGAAATGCGTTTGGTTAGCGCCTACAGTCTCCGGCCTGATGGAACGCTGAAGACCGCTGACAACCGTTCCGCGCGTTGCACCGATGTCTATACCTTCAAGGGCCAAGGCACGGAAGTTTGGAATCCGCGATTCAAAGGCCAGGGATTCCGGCGGGTGCAGGTGACCGGCTTTCCCGGCAGGCCGAGCGTGGATAATTTCGAGGGGCTGGTTATCCACACCGACGCAGAACCCGTTGGCGAATTCCAATGTTCGAATGATTTAATCAACCGGATTCATCAGGCGATGCGCTGGGGCATGCGGATGTTTCTGCGCTCTGCGCCGCTTGATCCGGATCGCGACGAGCGGCAACCGTGGACAGGCGATCCGGCCAAGGACGCGGAAAGCGAGGCGTTCAACTGGAATGTCGCGCCATTTTACGCCAAATGGATGGATGACGTGGAGCGGTCGCAGCGGGCCGATGGCTCGATTCCAGATGTCACGATGTATTGGACCATGGGGGCCGGGGTCGAATGGCCCAGCGTATTCACGATTATCCCCGATTGGTTCATTGATTTTTATGGCGACCGCCGCGTCGCGGAAACTCACTATCCCACCATGAAAAAGTGGGTTTTGGAGATGATGCGCCGCTACCAATTGCCGGATGGCACGCTCAAGGAAACGAGTTACGGCGATTGGTGCGATGCCTTCACCATGGGCGGAAAAGTACCCGACAAAGGTCTGACGCCGCGTGATTTGGTGTCCACGGCCTACCAATACAATAATTGCCGGATCATGCAGCGACTTGCGAAATCAATGGACCAGGCCGATGACGAGCGCACTTTCACGGCGATGGCCGACCAACTGAAAACAGCATTTAACCAGAAGTTCCTCGACGCGCAACATCATGTGTACCAGGGCGGAACGCAATGCGGTTACGTTTTGGCGCTGGCCTTCGGTTTGGTGCCGGACGCGCAGCGCGATGCCGCCATCGCCAACTTGATTGACGACATCATGGTCAAACACAGCGGCCATTTGACGGTTGGACTGATTGGCATGCAATGGCTGATGCAAACACTCACGGATATCGGGCGGCCCGATGTTGCCTGGACCATCGCCACGCAAACGACCCGCCCAAGCTGGGGCTATATGCTGGCAAAGGGCGCCAGCACCATCTGGGAACGCTGGGACTATGACACCCGTGGCCCGGGCATGAACAGTGAAGCGCTACTCATCCAGGCCGGCAATCTCGACGCTTGGTTTTATCAAACCCTGGCGGGAATCAACTGCGATCGTCAACAACCGGGGTTCAAGCATATTGTGATCAAGCCGACCCTGGCCGGAGATTTGACCTGGGTAAAAGCCCATTTTGATTCGCCTTTTGGCCGCGTCGGCAGCAACTGGAACAAGGACGGAGATCTTCTGACGATGGAGATCACCATTCCGGCCAACACCACGGCGACGGTCTCTGTTCCAGCGAAGGATGCCGCCAGCGTGACCGAGTCCGGAAAACCGGCGGCCCAAGCGGACAGCGTAAAATTCCTGCGGATGGAAAACCACGCCGCCATCTATGCCATCGGCTCCGGAAACTACCGGTTCCAGTCCAAACTTCAGTGAACCAGCGAATGAAATATAGTCCATCCAATTTAATGCCGACGATGAGGCGCTATGCGTATCAGTTCTGGAATTTGACTTTGACCGCCGTGTTATTGTTTGCCAATTCTGCCGCGAGCAGCCAGGCGCAAACCAATGACGCCTTGGCCGCCAGATCAGCAAGAAGCTCGGATGATTACTTGCTGGCAAGCCGCACCAACGATCTCGTGATGCTGGATTTTGCTGCTACTGAAGCGCAGCAGCATTTGATTGCACCACCGAATTTCGCGGTGAATCGCCATGCCGATTCCATCGAAGTCAGCGGGCCGCTAAAAGGAAGAAGTCAAAGTTTGGGCATCACTTCCGGCGCGCAACCGTGGGATCTTTCCAATTACTTGTATCTGGCCGCCGATGTTCATAATGGCGGCGCGCAGGAGGTGACGATCATCTGCCGGGCGGAAGACCCCGAATACGCCGGTTGGCATCACTTCGCGGAGTCGGTTGCCCGTGTGAGGGCGGGCGAAACCATCTCCGTCCTCGTTTTCCTCAAACGAAAAAATCCGCCCGCTGAATCCCTGCGGACGCTATTTCCCGGCATGGATGCCCTGCCGGATGGTTATATGCCGATCTGGAGCGGACTGGATCCCGCGCGCATCATTAAAATAGTTTTGGGGTTGGAAACTTCCGGGAATGACCTCAAATTGGAATTGCGCCGCCTGCGCGCCATTGGAATCTGCGCCGCCGCGCCGCTGACGGCTCCTGATTATTTTCCGTTTATTGATGCTTATGGCCAGTTCCGGCACGCGGACTGGCCGACCAAAATTCATTCACCCAAAGATTTTGCCGCGCAGCGGACGGCGGAAGCGGCCGCCTTGCAGGCCAACTCGCGCCCAACGTCCTGGGATAAATATGGTGGTTTCAAGGACGGTCCGCAACTTGCCGCCAGCGGAAATTTCCGGGTCGAAAAATATGCCGGTAAGTGGTGGCTGGTGGATCCGGATGGCCGGCTTTTCTGGTCGCACGGCGTCACGGGTGTCGGTGGTTCGTCAAGCACTCCGGTGGCTGGACGCAGGCAGTTTTTTGCGGAACTTCCGAAGCTGAACCAGATTGATGCTAAAGTCGTCAATTGGTATCTGGCGAACGTGCAGCTCAAGTATGGCCCCGCCGCCGAAACCGTTGCCGCCGCGCTCGCTCACGAACGTCTTTCAAGCTGGGGGCTGAATACGCTGGCGAGTTGGTCGGATCCGAAGGTGACCGGGATGGATAAAACCCCCTACACCATAACGCTCGATATGGGGGGATCAAAGCTGGCTCCCGGCTTGAAGCTGTCTGATCCGTTTGCCGAGGGGTTCGCGCCAGGCGTCCGCCGCGTTTTTAAGGCCCAGCAGAATTCTGCTGGCAAAGATCCCTGGTGCATCGGTTATTTCATCGGCAACGAATTGGAATGGCGCGGCGGGCCCGACCTGGTCAACGAAGTTCTGACGGCGTCAGCACAACAAGCCGGAAAAAAAGCCTTGGTTAGATTATTGCAGCAACGCCATTCGACCATCGCTGAGCTCAACCAGACCTGGCACACGGCCTATGACTCATGGGACAACTTGCTCGACTCCACCAACAAGGTGGACGCCACGCTGGCGCTCAAGGATTTCACGGCCTTCAACGAGGAACTGGCGGAGCGCTATTATCAGACATGCGAAACAGAATTGAAACGGGTTATGCCGAACAAACTGAACCTTGGCTCGCGTTTCCACACGGTGAATCCAATCGCCGTCCGCGCGGCGGCCACGCATTGCGACGTGGTGAGCTTCAATAAGTACAATACCAGCATCCGCAACCTCAATCTGCCGGATGGTCTGGATCGCCCCATCATCATCGGCGAATTTCATTTCCCGGCCTGGGACCGGAGCTTTGCGGCCAACGCCGGCTGCAGCCGGCTTTGTGAAGTGCAACGCGCGAATAGCTATTGGTATTATCTCACCGGCGCCCTGGACAATCCGCTGATTGTCGGCACGCACTGGTTTCAATACTTGGATCAACCGTTGACCGGCCGGGGGGATGGCGAAAATTTCCCCGTCGGTTTTGTGGATGTCACCGACACGCCCTACGACGCACTGACCAAAGTCACCCGCGAACTGGGCGATAACCTCTACACCCGCCGGCTTCATGCCAGCTCCGCCTCCGAGACGAAATAAACCATGACCGGAGAAGTCAAAGCCGTGCCAACGAAAAAGGAATCATAGCACTTGATGAATAAATCGTGGCCAGCGACCGCGCCCAAGATTTTGTTTTGTTGACGCCACAGGGAACGCCCGCGCGGAAGAAATTTTCAGCGGGCAGATGCTGGAAATTTTAGGCATATTCATTGGGGACTGCGCGCCGCAAAATGGTAGTGGCCCGATCCGATTTCGTAAACCGCACATCCGGCCCGGGGGGGCAAAAGCCTGACCCCTTTTGCCCGGGCCGCCGCCCGGCCGGATTCGGTGACGCTCGCGGGGTTTGGAGTCGGCAGGTAAATGGTCGCGCTGGTGTTGACCGGAATGTTCACGTCCCATGCAAATTGGCCCGCCTGTTTTCGCCAGCGGCTGACGATCAGGCCGTAGCCGGACTGGTGCGTGGCGCGCACCCATTCCAGACTGCCGATTGGTGTTGGCCGGAGAATAATGTGTTTAAATCCCGGTGCCGCCGGATCCAGGTGAATGCCTCCCAAATCACGAATGAACCATTCGCCAACCGCACCCTGGCAGGAGGGCATTTGCACGCCTCCGGCATTCCAAAATTCCATGAAGGTCGAGCTTTTGTGATTAAACACGATGTCAAACCAACTCGGGGCATTTGACTGGGTGACGAGTGTCCAGGCCAGCTCGCTCAGACCCAAATCTGAAAGCCCAGTCAATAGAAATGGCGTGCCTTCGAAACCGGTGGTCAGATGATTCCCGGCGCGCGCGATGCTTGCAACCAGTTGCTCCTTGATCAACTGCCGCCGATCGGGCGGCGCGACCTCAAGCACGAGCGGCAGGAGTTGGGCGGTCTGGCTATTGGTCGCGTAACCGCCAGTGGTGGAATCAAGGAAAGTGCGGTTCAGGGCGGCGGCAATGCGCTTGGACTCCTTCGCATAAAAGTCCGCCTCGCTGGTTTGGTTTAGAATCGCGGCCGCCTGGCTGACGAGGCGATTAAAATAGGCGCTGCCGCAGGTGGCGGTGATGGCGACCGGCGTGCGTATGGGATACCAAGTAGTGCCGACTTCGCCCCAGTCACCAAGCCCCCAGATCACCAAACCATCCAGCGCCATTTTTGACGGGTCCCGGCCCGTTCCCAGCGGTTGCTTTTGTGGACACCAGTTGTTGGTTTTGCCTTCGATGGTCCGCAGCCAGTTCACAAACCCTTTCATGGCGACAAAATTTTCCGACAGGATTTTCGGGTCGCCGGTGTACTGGTAAAGCTGCCACGGCAAATACACCATCATGCCGCCCCACCAGACACCGTTCCATTGGCCGTCGTAAAAGATGCCGGGATCGGGCACGATGGGTGGTTCGTAGCCGTTTGTTGACTGGGCGTCGCGAAAGTCGTCCAGCCAGTTGCGATACATCGCCTCCGAATCGTAGTTCAGCATCTGGGTGTCGAACATGTTCTGAACGTCCTGTATCCAGCCCGCCTTTTCGCGCGTGGGATCGGCGGGAAAATGCAGGTTGTAATTTTCACAGGTTCGTCGCAGCACAGCTTGCAGGCAATTCAAACGATCGTCCGAACATTCAAAACTCCCGGCCGCGGGCAAGTCGGAATGGATGTTGCACGCCACCACGGTGTCGGCGCTTGGCGGCGCGGTCAATCCGCGCACCAGACATTTGCTGAAACCGTGATGCGTAAAACGCGGCTCATAAACCTCCTCGCCGCCGCCTTTCAGGATATAACTGTCCGTTTGATAGCGACCGTGGGTATGGCTTTCCGCGCCAGGAAATTTTAACTCGATCTTCTGTCCAGCCACGCCGTGCACGTTTAGCCTCGCCCAGCCCGCAAGGTTGCGGCCAAAATCAATCTCCCAAACTTCGGGATTATTGGAACGGATATTCACCGGCGGCACGGTTTCGGCAAGACGAACCGGGAATAATTCCGGGCGGACCAATCGGCCGCTTGGCGCAGAAACGGCAACCGCAGGCTGCCAATTCGCGTCGTCAAAGCCCACTTTGTCCCAGCCCGTTTGCTCCAAGCGGGCATCATAATCTTCGCCACCGCGGATGCAATTGAAGGTGATCGGCCCCGTGGACCATTTCCAACTCGCATCCGAAACAATGACCAGCTTTGTGTTGTTTGCGAATTCGACCTCGATGCGCAGACGGAGCTTGGGGGCGCCACGCCATGTCGCGTGACCGTTCCCGAATAAATCCTCCACCGCGAGGTGATACCAGCCATTGCCCAGCATGACGCCGATGGCGTTGCGGCCGGATTGCCATTGGGTTGAGAGATCGTAGATTTGGTAGGAGATCCGCTGGTTGAAATCGGAAAACGCCGGTTCCAGCAAATGATCGCTTACCCGCTTCCCATTCAAGCTCAATTCATAAAGTCCAAGCCCGCAGACAAAGGCGGTGGCTCGGCGAATGTTTCCTTTGGTTTCTGTTTCTTTGCGCAACAGGATGGCGGCATAACCGGGTCCATTGGTGGGCAACCCTGCATTTTTGGAATTTAATGCCGTGCTGGGCTGCTCGGTGGCCCCAATCCATTGCGCCTGCCACTCCTCATCCGTTGCCAGGCCAGTCTGCCAGCCGCTGGTGCGACTCCAAGTCGAGGGTCGCCCATCTTTGTCCCAAACCCGTAGTTTCCATTCGTAGTGTTTGCCTGCTGTCGGCGGCGGCCCAGCGTATTCAACACCCACCGACTGATCCGAAGTTACTTTGCCTGAATCCCAAAGCCCGGCGATAACGATCTGATAAGCGGTTTGCGCATCTCCTCGCCGGTTCGACTCCAAAATCCAACCAAAGGTTGGGGCCTCGTGTTTCTGCGCCGTGCCGCCTCCCGGCCGGCAACTGGTTTTGGTGATGGTCATCCCGTGCGCCAAAATCGCGCAGAAGATCATGCCGACCAACCCGAGCCGCTTCATTGACGATGTGTTTCCACCGGACCACCGCGATCCACTCTGGCTGGCCGGATGATTGGCGATGGATGTCTTGATCATGGCGAAATTTCAAACTAATTTGCGGCTGGCTTCATTGGCTGAGAATTTGGGCGGGTCCCAGCAAGCCGGACCGGAACCAAGGCGAATCTTGTGCGAAAACTCGCTTGCCCTCACCGTCGTCCTTTGGTTGTTGCCATCTGTGAACCGTGTTGCGTTGCAAATTCTTGGCGCTCATCGAGCATGGATAAACATCTTGTGGACGTCCGCAAAGGCAGTCGGCTTTTTATATTCGGCTTATTGCCGTTAAAGCATCACGAGTTCTCGGGGTGCCGGCAAGCATTTTATTGCGAGACTCGCGCGGAAAGTTGGATAACATCGGATGAATGACACACCTGAAGCGAATTCTAACGCTTGCGATTTTCTGCCTCCTTTCGGTGGCCGTTTCGGCGCCGGCTGGCGGCTTCGCCGGCACCAATTCGGCCGCGCGCATGCGATGGTGGCGCGACGCGAGGTTCGGCATGTTCATTCACTGGGGGATCTTCGCGATTCCCGGGCGCGGCGAGTGGGTGCAGTGGAATGAGCAGATTCCCGTAAACGAATACGCCAAGCTGGCCGACCAGTTTGTGCCGACGAATTTCACCCCTGCATCGTGGGCGGCGCTGGCCAAAGCGGCGGGCATGAGATACATGGTGCTCACCTCACGGCATCACGATGGCTTCGCCTTGTTTGATGACGGCACAAACACCTTCACGAGCGTGCGCTCTGCCGCCCACCGGAATTTCGTGGCGGAATATGTGTAGGCTGTCCGCGACGCTGGTTTGCACGTGGGGCTTTATTATTCACCGCTCGACTGGCGTTTTCCCGGTTACATTTTGCCGGACCTCCAACCAACCTGCTTCTGAACGTCGGCCCGGACCGCAACGGAAGAATTGACGAGCCGCAAGCTGACCGCCTCCGCGAAATCGGCGCCTGGCTGAACCAATACGGCGAGAGCATTTATGCGACCCGCGGCGGACCATTCCTGCCCGGAGATTGGGGCGTTTCCACGCGTCGCGACAAGACCATTTATGTTCATGTCTTGAAATGGCCCGGCGAAAAACTTGTGTTGCCGGCGATTCCGGCAAGGGTTGTCAAAATCGCGGCCTTGTCTGGCGGCGACGCGAAATTCGTTCAAACTTCAAAACAGATGGAAATTTCCTTGCCCGAGGCCGACCGTGCCGGACTGGATACGGTCATTGCGTTGGATCTGGATGTTTCGGCGGATACCATTCCGTTATCAAAATGAGCTAGCTCTTTTCCAACAAGGACCCCGCCTCGTCGCGCAAGATTTGGGCCAGTACCCAGTCGAACCAGTAGCCGGCAAAACCGTCGCCGCGGCCAATGCCGGTTTTCAATTTGCTCCCGATAATCTGGTTGCCCGCGGCAAAATGTGCCTGTGCGGCTTCGGCTTGACCCTGCTGGTGTTCGCACATGGCCAGAATCAAATTCGCGGCTGCCGGTCGCGGTGAAACCGGGCCTTCCGGGCCATTGTACTCCAGGCATTTCTCGCAGCATTTCGCGCCCTCGCCAAATTTGCCCTGCCGGTAGTAAAACAAGCCCAGCGCCGAATATTGCCAGGCGGTCTTCGAGGGGTAGGCGGCGTTCATGGCATTGACATAAGTCGTCAGGTATTCCGCGTGCGGCTTAAGCTGGGTCAACAGCGCCGGCGTGGACGGCATCAGGAGGCTGTCTTTGAGGAGGCGCTCGGCCACCTGGGGGTCCGAGACGTCGGCAAATCGCCGCAGCAATTCCTGCCGCAACAAGTCATAGGCCGCCCGGTCCCCGGCCATGATCAACGCCGGTGCTTGCGCCGTAAAATCCAGCGAGGCCGAGTCCATTTCTTCGGATTGATTGGCGCGGAGCAAGACGGCAAACCGCTCGGAGGCCGGTTTCCATTCACCACGCAACGCGTGCCATTCGCCCAGCGTGCGAAAGACCGTCGCGCCTTCCATCGTTTGCTGGTTCGCCGGGATCTGGGCGATCAACCGGTCTGCTTCCTCGAACCGATTGTTGCGCAGCAGGCCGGCGGCTTGAATGATTTTCTCGCGCGATTCGGCCTCCTGACGCAGCAGCATTTCGTTGGTACGGCCGCGTTCGGCGGCTTCGCGCAAGCGCGATTCCTGCTGTTTGGCCTCCACCGCAATTCTCATGGCTTCGCGTTCCCGAAAGAACATCCTGGTGGAGGTTCCCAAGCCGGCCACCAACGCCAAAACCACTGCCGCCCCGGCGGCAAAAACCATCTGGTTCCGGCGCACGAGCTTTTGCAGCCGGTAAATCCGGCTGGGCGGGCACGCGGATACGGGTTCGTTGGCCAGGTAACGCTTCACGTCCATGGCCAGGCCGTTGGCCGTCTGATAGCGGCGCTGCCGGTCCTTTTCCAGGGCTTTCAGGACAATCCAATCCAATTCGCCATGCAGGCTCGAAATCAGCCGGGGCGGTTCCGATTGACGATGCCGCGCCGTGGCCAGCAGTTCGGTGCCATGCATGGTGGTCACCATCGTGGAAGGGCAGGGCGGTTCCTTTTCGCGCAAGGTCCGGCGCAGGTTTTCGAGGCCGGATTTCATCAACTCCTGGCCGTCAAAGGGCGTCTTGCCAGTCAGCAGTTCGTAGAGCAAAACCCCCAGCGAATAGATGTCGCTGCGCGTGTCAATGTCCAGTCCGCTCATTTCCGCCTGTTCGGGACTCATGTAAGCCGGGGTCCCGATCAGTTGCGCGTAGGGGGTGAACAGCGTCAAATCAGTCAGCGGTTCTTCGATCGCCTTGGCAATGCCGAAATCAATCACCTTGGGCACCGGTACGCCGTCGTGCAGCGTCACCAGGATATTGGACGGTTTGATGTCGCGGTGAATCACGCCTTTCTGGTGGGCGTGCTGGATGGCAATGCAAACTTGGATGAACAAGTCGAGCCGTTGCGGCATGGCGGCATTGTTTTGGTCGCAGTATTCGGTGATTTTGAAACCGCGCACCAATTCCATCACAAAAAATGGGCGGCCGGCTTCGGTGGACCCGGCATCCAGCACGCGGGCGATGTTGGGATGATCCATCAGCGCCAGCGCCTGCCGCTCGGCTTCAAACCGCGCCACCACGGACTTGGTGTCCATGCCGAGTTTGATGATCTTGAGCGCCACGCGGCGGCGCACCGGCTTTTGCTGCTCGGCCATATAGACCACGCCGCAGCCGCCTTCGCCGATTTTTTCCAGGAGCTTGTAGCGGCCGATCACCGTGCCGATTTGCTCGTCCAAGGCGGTCCTTTCGTCCGGCGGGTGCTCCGCCAGACTGGCGCAGGAAACACCCTCCACCACGCCGCTGAAAAATTCCTGCGCCTGGGGCTCAAACCGCAGCAGTTCCGCGACGCGAGCGCACAGCGCCGCGTCGCCGTTGCAGGCGCGCTCCAGAAACGCCGCGCGCTCGGCGGGATTGCTCAATCGCCGGGCGTCGTCAAAAATGGCTTCTTCGTTTTCCGCTCCCGCATGCATGCCGTGTGTTCAATCTTCAATGCGCCGCCGGTCGGGGAAATCCGACACGCTTGGCGTTTCGGGTTCACATTTCCGTGCGGATGCTTTGGAACAGCCAGGCGCGGGCGTAGGCCCAATGGCGCTCGACGGTGCGTTCCGTCACCCCCAGGTGCTCCGCCACTTCCTGATTGGTCATGCCGCCGAAGAATTTCATCACCACCACGCGCGCCTTTTCCGGGTCTTGCTGGTCCAAGCGTCCGAGCGCCTCGTCAATCAGCAGGATTTTATCATCGGGCGAGGCGTCGGCGAGTTCCAAGTCATCAATGCTCAATTTGGCCTGGCCGCCGCCGCGTTTGAGGCGCGATTTGCGGCGGGCGCTTTCGATGAGAATCCGCCGCATGCATTCCGCGGCGGCGGCGAAGAAGTGCGCGCGGTTTTGCCAGGTGCGGTCGCTCTCGCCCACCATGCGCAACCAGGCCTCGTGGACCAGCGCCGTGGGCTGGAGCGTGTGCCCGGCCATTTCCTGCCGCATCCGGGCGCCGGCGAGCCGCCGTAATTCGTCATAAACGAGCGGCAGCAAATCCCCGGAGGCATTGGCATCCCCCCGGCCCAGAGTTTGCAGCAGCAGGGTCACATCGTTCATGGCTGGGCACAGGATACACGCAAACCGGAGACGAATCCACTCTTACGAATGGATGTCGCCTTTCAACGGCTAATATCGCATTATTAGGTTATGAACCGCACTACAGTCAGTCTGGCCATGATGGTAGCCTTCTGCCTGCCATTGACCATCATCCGGGCGCAGCCGGCCAGGATCTACAACGAAACCCCGGAGCAGCGCGACGCGCGCACGGCCTGGTGGCGGGACGCGCGGTTTGGGCTGTTCATTCATTGGGACATGTCGAGCCTAGCCGGCACGGAAATCAGTTGGTCGCGCAAAGGCTCGAAACCGCTGGATATTTATGGGGACCAGGCGGGCTACGTCGAAGACCCGGCTTACGACCATCTTTACCAGAATTTCAACCCGACGCATTTCGACGCGCAAGCCTGGGTGCGGCTGGCGCAAGCCGCCGGCATGAAATACCTGGTGTTCACCGCCAAACATCATGGCGGATTCTGCATGTGGGACACGCGGTTTACGGACTATTCCATCATGCACACGCCTTTCCATCGCGACGTGGTCAGGGAGCTGGCCGATGCCTGCCATGCCGCAGGCTTGCGCTTTGGCATTTATTATTCGCCGCGCGACTGGCATCAGCCGGATTACGGGATCGGGGACAATGCAAAATATGTCAGTTATATGGCGGGCCAGTTGCGCGAGCTCCTGACGAATTATGGGACGGTGGACGTGCTTTGGTTCGACAGTTATGGCAAAGGCGATGCGCTGAATTTCTGGCATATTCCCGAAACCTGGTCGCTCATCAAGAGTCTGCAGCCGCAGGTCGTCATCAACAACCGGCTGGCGGCCTTGCGCGCCACCAACAATCCGCCGCAATCGCACGGCGACTTCGACACGCCCGAGCAGAAGCTTGGCAAGTATCAGGACACCCGGCTCTGGGAATCCTGCATGACGGTGGTGGACGCGCCGCATGGCGGCTGGTCGTATCGCCCCGATGGCACGGCGAAGTCATCAGTCGAGTGTATTCGCATGCTGGCCAGTTGCGCGACGGGCGATGGAAATCTGTTGCTCGATGTTGGGCCGGACGCGACCGGCATCATTCCCGCCGACCAATCCGCGCGGCTGGCCGAGGTGGGGAAGTGGCTCCAATCGCATGGCGAAAGCATCTACGGCACACGCGGCGGGCCGTTCAAGCCCGGTGAATACGGCGGCACGACCCGCAAGGGGCAAACCATCTACGTCCACGTTTTCAAATGGCCGCAGGGGGCGTTGAGACTGCCGCCGGTGGCGGCGAAATTGGTTCGCGCACGCTTGTGCGGCGGCGGCCGGGTGGACGCGCAACCGACCGATGCGGGATTCTCGATTTCAGTTCCCGCAGCGGATCGCCACCCGGCGGACACGGTGGTGGCGCTCGAATTTGCCGGGGATGTGATGGGGCTTCCCACCGTCAGCCTGACGGCAGATACGCGAAACGGAGAATAAGTTTTGCCTTCCGGGTCAATAGCCGTGCAAACTGCTTGCCCATGAAAATCACCCGATCAAGATTCGCGGCGACATTCGCGACTGGAGTGTTACGGCTGGCTTGTCTGTTCCTCGTTTGCGCCTGTCCGCCGAGAAGTTTGGCGCAATTGGCGGCGCCCACAAATTACCTGGCGCAAGTCGTGGGCCGGCTGGAAAAAGTCTGGCCCAACAACCATTTGGTCAACCTTGTGTTCCATGGGCACAGCGTGCCGGCGGGATATTTCCAGACGCCAACGGTGGACTCGCTTCACGCGTATCCGAATTTGGTGCGCGAGGCGCTGGCGCAAAAATTTCCGCACGCGGTGATCAATGTCATCGTCACGGCCGTCGGCGGTGAGAATGCGGAGAAGGGTGCGGCCCGTTTTGATAGCGATGTGCTCACGCTCAAGCCGGACGTGGTGTTCCTGGACTACGCCCTGAACGACCGGGGCATTGGCTTGACCAATGCGGAAGCCGCGTGGACCGAAATGATCAAGAAGGCTGCGGCGGCCGGGGTCAAGGTGATTTTGCTGACGCCCACGCCGGACCAATCGGCAAAACTCGACGATCCGAATGATCCATTGAATCAGCACGCCGAACAAATCCGCCGGCTCGCGGCGCAGTATCATGTCGGTCTGGTGGACTCGCTGGCGCAGTTCAAGGCCGCTGTGGCCGGCGGCACGGCGCTGACGAACTTGATGGCACAAGTGAATCATCCCAACGCCGCCGGTCATCAACTCGTTGCGGATGAGTTGGTGAAATGGTTTGAGGCAGTGCCGGCGGTGATTAATGAGTACTACACCGATGGCAGACCGTCGGCTAAATATCGCCTGGACGCCGAAGATGCCGGGGTGGTATTGCGGCATGGCGGCGGGCCTGGCCGGTGCGATTATCTCGGCGCCCGCGACATTTGGGTCTGGGAAAGCCAAGGCTCCTATTTCATGCACTATGACGGCGCGGGAACCAACGCGTGGCTCGCCTGTCTCGCCACAAGCCGGGACCTGACCAACTGGACCAAGCTGGGGCCGGTGCTGGGCCTGGGACAAACGAATGAAGACGATTCCGCTTCCGCCTCGTACGGAACGACTTTTTTTGACGGGAGAAAATGGCGGATGTTCTATCTCGGCACCCGTCGCGTGTCACCCGCCCCGAATCTCATCCCGTCCACGCCTTACGTCACGATGACAGCGATTGCCCGTTCGCCTTCCGGACCCTGGACCAAACAGCCGGGCATCGTGCCGTTTCGTTGCCAGCCGGGAACTTATTTCAGCGACACTGCCAGCCCCGGCTGCATCGTCCGGCAAGGCCATGAATATCTCATGTTTTTCAGCGCGGCAACCAGGCGTGATGGCAAACTGCAACGGACGCTGGGCCTTGCTCGCTCGAAAAATCTCGACAAGACCTGGAAGCCCGACGTGCAACCCATCGTCCCTTCCAGTCAACAAATCGAAAATTCCTCGCTCTATTTTGAGCCGGCCAATCAAACCTGGTTTCTGTTCTGCAATCACGTCGGCGTGGAGGGCCGGGCGGAATTCACCGACGCCGTCTGGGTTTATTGGACGAAGGATTTGAACCATTGGAATCCTGAAGCCAGGGCGGTGGTGTTGGACGGGAATAATTGCCGCTGGAGCCGGAAGTGCATCGGCCTGCCGTCGGTGGTCCAAATTGGCCACCGGCTTGCGGTCTTCTACGACGCGCCCGGCGGCGACAGCACCAGCCACATGCAACGCGATGTCGGCCTCGCCTGGCTGAAGCTGCCCTTGACCCCGCTGGTTTCCACCACAAAGTAGATTGTGAAATGAATTCGCCTCTGCCTTGGGCTCTTGCTCGTGGGTCACGTTTGCGCCCTGGGACTATTTCAATCCCAAGTCACCGTTGCTGCCCAGCGGGTTGCTCGGTCCGGTGACGATTTTGACCGCGGATAATTCTGCCCGTTGAGTTGCCGCCAAGTTAGCCCATGCGCTCACGGCGCCCATTTCGGGGAGCGCACGCGCCTCGCGTGCCGCGGTTGACGCCTCGTCAACCGCGCCCTTGCGCGCCATCGCGCGTGGACGCCACAGGCGATGGCGCCTTGGCCTCCGTCTGGCGGGGCGCCAGACGGCACACGCGGGGCGCGTGTGCTCCCCGACCCTATTTTTTATATTCCCACACTTGTTTGCTCGCCGCAGCCGGGACAATTCTGTATCATCACAATCATCTATTGAACCCGAACTCCGAAGTCAAATTGCGCTGCGACCGTAGCGCAGGCTTTCCAGCCTGCGGGTTCTGGCGACTTTCCAGTCGCCAGTTCCCGCACGGC
>Ga0316230_1002300_pt1 | contig 16864 bp, 11 predicted proteins | sample TBH18025metaG_FD_206004 | JGI IMG/M metagenome (GOLD analysis project Ga0316230, IMG submission 206004) | Freshwater microbial communities from Trout Bog Lake, Wisconsin, USA - TBH18025 | ecosystem: Environmental > Aquatic > Freshwater > Lake > Hypolimnion/Profundal zone | place: USA: Wisconsin...
GCACAAATCCACTGGTGCTTGGCGTCAGTCCGGTTACCGGGTCTGTTACACCCGCGGTAAGCGGGCGGCTGGTGGCAGGATCAAAGACAGTGCCGCTGGGAAAGACGCGCCCGAGCAGATCGGTCTTGGTTCCGCTTTGCAGTGAAATGAGATCCTGCAGATTCGTAAATCCGCTTGCTGCCTCAATCGCAGTGGGCACGGTCTGCGTAAATGTTTTTCCTTTTACGATGCGTGTTCCCTGGTAATCGAAGAAGAAGAACGTCTTGTCGTGCGCGTTATAGAGATGAGGAATTGTGAGCGGCCCGCCAATGGTTCCGCCAAATTGATTTTGCCGGAACTCGGGCTTGCGCTGGGTGCTGAGAACAAACATGTCTTTGGCGTCGAAGAAGTCGTTGCGGACAAACTCCCACAGGTCTCCGTGGTATGCATTCGAACCGGACTTGGTGGTAACGTTGAGCACCGCGCCGGCAGCATGGCCAAACTCCGCCGAGTAGTCGCTGGTTTGCACGGTGAACTCGCGCAGGGCGTCGGGCGGCGGCAGCACAACAAACTGCGCCTGATTCACAAGATCGGCGATGGCGACGTTGTCATCCATGCCGTCAAGCAGGTAGTCGTTCTGGGTACGCCGTGATCCGTTGGCGGTGAACGAGCCACTGGCCTGCAGGCCACGGCTGTCATTCTGCGCAATGGTTACGCCGGGCGACAACTGCGCTAGAAAAGCTGCGTTGCGACCGTTCAGCGGCAGGTCGTTAATTACCTTTTGATCTACGAGTTGCTGAATGGAGGAGCTTTGCGTCTCAAGGATAGGACCGGCGGAAGTGACCTCAATCTGCTGCGTCACCTCGCCGACCTGCATCCTGGGGTCGATCTGAAGGTGGCCCTGCACGGACACTTCAATGTGTCCCTGCACCGAGGTCTGGAAGCCGGCCTTGCTGACGGTGAGAGTGTAGTTGCCAATTTTGAGGGGGCTGAAGGAATAGCTGCCGTCCTGGCCGGACTGCTGGGTCTGCTTGCGGCCGTTGGACTGGTCGGCGATGGTGAGCGCCGCACCCGGCACAGCCGCACCCGACACATCGACCACCGTGCCTACGATCGATCCAGTGTCAACCTGTGCGTTTAAAAAGCGCTGCGATAAAGGCAGGAAGAGAAGCAGGATCGCGATATACCATGCGCGCCCCGCAGCAAATCTGCTTGCATGCAATTTCGGCTTTTGGCCGCCGATTCCATTGGTTCTGTCTCTCATCTGTGTGGCCATCCTTGACTCCTTGCTGTTTGTGAATCTGCTTTTGACTGCGACGCAAAGCTGCGCTTTGCAAGCGAAATTGGGTGGTGGATTTTCATGAGTGGGTGTCAGGCAGGGAGAACTTACCCCAATAAGAAACGACCCACCGCGGCTGGTGCGCGGTGGGTCGCTGGTGTCCCGATTCTAAGTCTTCGGAAGCTAGCCCAGTTGACACGCCCGCGCGGCGTTGCCATGACAGCAACACATACAGATCGCGAGAGTGAACGAATAGGCCATTGGTCTCTTTTACCTGGGGCCGGCTTTTGGTCGCCATGGCCCAGCAAGTCCTCGTAGAGTAAAGTGAAACGGCCTGCGTGTCAAACATTGCGCCCGGAGATTGCCGGTACGGCCAGCGCCCCCATCGCAATGTTTGCCTCGCAAGTAGTTCCATCTTCACCCCTTGCCGGGAATCGAAGTTCGCATCCCTGCCATAGATCGCGGCACACACCTGGTCAGTTGTCAGGGCCGCAGATATTCGCTGCGATTTGATGGCCTTTGCAAATCTGTGGCGCATCCTCGACTGTCCCAATCCACCTGTCAAGTCTCGTCGGGCTATTGACTGTTATTCGCACGGTGGGCGCGGTAAGACGATTCATATCTACGAGATAAATACGAACGCGTGACATTTGCTAAGGCATGTCACGCGGTGTTAGGCTTGCGCGCATGAACAAGACCATGCCGAGCCAATCGCCAAAGATCGCGGCGGACAAGGTATTGGAGCATCTGGATGTGGTTTGCAAGAGCGCCGTCTTCCTGTCGAGCAAGCGATGTCAGCAGTTTCTTCGCTACGTGGTTCTGGAGACTGTTGAGGGGCGCGGAGACCAGATCAAGGAGCGCAACATTGCGCACGAGGTATTCGGCAAAGGGATCAACTTTGAGCCCGGCGAGTACTCCCTGGTCCGCGTAAAGGCGGGCGAGGTTAGAAAGCGACTCACGGACTTCTACCAGTCGACAGCAGACACGGGGTTGAGAATCGAGCTTCCGGTAGGTGGGTATCTCCCCCGGATTCACTACCCCGACGAGCCGATAGAGTCCGGCCAAGCGCCGGATAAGGCAATTGTCCGCGCAAAACTATTCAACCGGCGCCGCTTCGCGTGGATGGCCGGGAGTACCCTTGCTGCCGTCGGAGCAACGAGCCTGGTTCCGCTACTGAGACATAAAGCCACTCCGCTGGAGTTGCTTTGGCGTCCTGTGTTTGCCACCAAGGAGCCTTTGCTCATCTTTATTCCTGTGATGCGTGAGCACGATGGCCGCTTGACGGAGTGGGTGGGTATAGGGCCGGCATCATCCCTGAGGCGCGCGGCAGATTTTCTCACCGAGCATCACTATCCGTATCACTTGCGATTCGGCGCGGAGTTGACGTTCTCACAACTGCGCGAGCAGCCCAGCTTGCTGCTGGGCGGCTTTGATGTGGACTGGACGCGCTGGATGACCCGTGATCTGCGCTTCGCGCCTCTGGTAAGCAGCGATCCGAGTAAACGCGCAATTATTGACAGGCAAACGAAACAGACCTGGAGCCCGGTGAAGCAAGAGGCAAGCCAGTATGTGGATGTGGATTATGGAATTCTGTGCCGGCTGTTTGATGCCGCGAGCGGACAAATCGTCTTTCTTGCGGTTGGCACACAGACCTTTGGAACAGAAGGGGCTGCATCCTTGCTGTTCGATCCCGAGTTGTTCGCGAGCCTGCTCAAGCAGGCACCCAGCTACTGGGAGACCAAGAACTTTCAGGCTATCATTCGCGTTTCCGTAATTGGGACGGCCACATCGTCTCCTCAGTTGGTCGCAACCCACTTCTGGTAATGCTGCCCTTCGGGGCCGCATATGGATCGAGGCCTTTGAGAATTACAGGATCAGGGCGCGGAATTCAGCGTTCCCGGTTAGGAGCAGGGATGAAGATCAATCGGCGTGAGTTTGTAACAAATTCCGCATGTGCGCTATCGGCCATCGCATTGCCCACCATCGTTCCATCAAGCGTCTTTGGCGCCAGTGCACCGAGCAATCGCATCAACGTGGGCTTTATAGGCACCGGCCGCCAGGCGTTCGGCGCCAACATGCCGCAGATGATGGCTGTTCCCGGCGTGCAGGCTGTTACTGTTTGCGATGTGGATAGCTGGCGACTGGGAGAGGCGCAAGCGTTTATCAACGCGTTCTACGCCAAGCGGGACGGGCTGCCCACTTACAAAGGATGCGCGGCAAAATCCGACTTCAGAGAACTGCTTAGCGATCCGAATATCGACGCGCTGATGATCTCGACGCCGGATCATTGGCATGTCCCGTTAGGCATTGCGGCGGCAAAGGCGAAGAAACATTTTGCGCTGGAAAAGCCGCTGACGTTAAGCGTGCAGCAGGGGCGGATGCTGGCAGATGCGGTGGCGCGATACGACGTTGCCAACAGGACGGACAGCGAGTTCCGCTCGCTGCGCGTGCAGAACCACGCTGTGGAACTGATCCGCAATGGCCACATTGGAAAACTGGAACGAATCGAAATCGTACTGCCGTCGGACCCCACGCCGGTGGGGGTGCAGCCGGATATGCCTGTTCCGCCGGAGCTGAACTACGATATGTGGCTCGGGCCGACCGCCGCGGTGCCCTACACGGAGAAGCGCGTCCACGATGTGAAGCAGCACGCACTGCGGCCCAACTGGATGCGCATCGACACCTACGCACAGGGCATGATTGCCAACTGGGGCGCGCACTACTTTGATGTGGCCCAGTGGGCAATGAATACGGAGCACTCAGGCCCGGTGGAGGTGGAAGGGCGAGGCGAGTTCCCTGCCAGCCTGTGGAACACCATGATCAACTTCAAGGTGCGGTATGCCTACGCGAACGGCGTGGTGATGACCTGCGAGCAGACGCCGACCAGCAAGCCGAGCATTACGTACTTTGGCAGCAACGCGTGGATCAGAATCGACAACTATCCCGGCACGATGACCAGCAGCAAGCCGGAGTTGGTGACGCGCGAACCGGAGGCCGGCGAGCTGGATTTCTCAAAGACGCTGTGGGACAAAAATGACTTTATCGCTTCAATCCGCGAAGGCCGCCCGTCGCTTGAGCCGATCGAGGTGGGCCATCGCGCCATCACCATCGCGCAGATTGGATTGATTGCCTGCCAGGTGGAGGACAAGCTGAAGTGGAATCCGGAGAAGGAACTGTTCGAGGGCAACAACCACGCCAACGCGCTGCTGGCTGCGCCGCTGACCAGGCCGCAGTGGGGGATTGTTTTATAGCGGGCTGAGTTTGCGTTTCGAAGTGCCGGTTGCGCCAGGTTCCAAGAGCGGGACCTGGCGCAGTTGGAGTTGATGCGTCAAGAAGCGGTCAGATACCTAGCTTAGAATCGATATAGCTGTCTATTTCTCCCCCAGGAAAAAATGCCTCCAATTCTCAATGCACAATCCGTAACAAAGCAATTTGGCGCTACTCCCCTGTTTCGCAACATTTCGCTTACTGTTGAAGACGGCGACCGCATCGGCCTGATCGGCCCCAACGGCGCAGGCAAGTCCACGCTACTGGCCATATTGGCCGGTCAGGTTGAGCCCGACTCCGGCGAACTTGCTGTTCGCAAGCGCGCGCGCGCCGCTTATGTGCCGCAGGACTCCCGTTTTGCCGCCGGCCTCTCAATTCGGCAGGTGCTGGAAAAGGCGCTGGCGGCTGCTCACGTGAATGAGTCCGAGCGCGAAGGCCGACTGCGTGAACTGGCTGGCCGCGCAGGGTTTGCCGATCTGACCGCCCAGGCCGCCGCTCTCTCTGGCGGATGGCGCAAGCGTCTCGCCGTGGTAGAAGCCCTGGTGAGCGAGCCGGAGGTGATGCTGCTCGACGAGCCCACCAACCATCTGGACCTTGCGGGTATTGAGTGGCTTGAAGAATTGCTCTCGTCTTCTTCTTTCGCCGCCGTAACCGTCTCGCACGACCGCTACTTTCTCGAATCCACTTCAAGCCAGATTGTGGAGTTGAACCGCGTGTTTGCCGACGGGCTGCTGCGCGTCAAGGGAAACTTCAGCCGTTTTTTGGAAGAGAAGCAGGCATATCTCGAGTCGCAGAGCAAGCAGCAGGAGAGTCTTCGCAACCAGGTGCGCACTGAGATTGAATGGCTTCGCCGCGGCCCCAAGGCACGCACCACCAAGTCAAAGGCCCGCATCGACTCTGCCAACGAGATGATTGGCCAGTTGGCCGCAATGGACTCGCGCACTACCGTGAACACGGCCGGAATCGACTTTGAGGCCAGCCAGCGCAAGACCAAGCGCCTGGTGGAGTTCAACAACGTGGCATGCGACATTCCCTCGGGCGAGACTCCCAGCGACACCAGCACTGAACCCGCTGAGACGCGCCGCCTGTTTACCGGCCTTAACTTCATCCTTACCGCTGGAATGAAGGTGGGTCTTGTGGGCCCCAACGGCAGCGGCAAAACCACCTTGCTGCGCCTTCTCCGCGGCGAGCTTGAACCCGCAGAAGGCAGCATTCGTCGCGCTGAGGCACTGCGCCTTGTCTACTTTAGCCAGATGCGCGAACTTGACGACAGCCTCACGCTGCGCCGCGCCCTGGCGCCTGAAGGCGACGGCATCAACTACCAGGGCCGCATTATCCACGTTGCCAGTTGGGCGGCCCGCTTCCTGTTTACCGGCGAACAGCTCAACCAGCCAGTGCGCAATTTATCTGGCGGCGAGCGCGCCCGCGTGCTTATTGCCAAACTCATGCTGGAACCAGCGGACGTGCTGCTGCTGGACGAGCCCACCAACGATCTGGATATTCCCACGCTTGAGATTCTGGAAGAGAATCTGCTCGACTTTCCCGGCGCGCTGGTGCTTGTGACGCACGACCGCTACCTGCTGAACCGCGTGGCCTCGACGGTTCTGGGCCTCGATGGCCGTGGCAACACGGGCCGCTTCGCGGACTACGCCCAGTGGGAAGACTGGCTGGCGGAACAGGATCAGGCCGAGCAGGGCGCGACGCAGCAGAGCAAATCAGACCGCAGGTCTGACGGCTCCAGCTCTGGACAGCGGACCGGCTCTGAGCCGGCTGCAAACCAATCCAGCAAGAAGAAGCTCTCTTACCTTGAAGCGCGCGAGTTTGCCACCATCGAGAAGCGGGTGGAACACTCAGACGAGCGCCTGGCCGCCGCCCGCGACCATGTGGAGAGCCCGGCAATCGCGACCGACGCCGCGGAGTTGCAGAAAGCGCTGCTTGAACTGGACGCCGCGCAGCACGAGAATGATGCCCTCTATGCGCGCTGGGCTGAACTGACTGAGAAGGCTGGGCCGCAGTAGCGATGGATTGAGCATGCCCTGCCGCGCGAATAGGTAGAATTGCGGAGTAGGCGAAACGCTCTTATGGATAAACCCGTAAAGGTCCTGATTGCCGAAGACGAGCCCAACGCCCTGATGGGCCTGGCCGAGCTCATCTCCGGCTGGGGATATAGCACTGAGACCGCCCGCGACGGCCTTGAAGCCTGGGAAAAGGCGCTGGCCTGGGACCCGGCGATTGTTGTAACCGACCTGAAGATGCCGCGCCTCGATGGCATTGGGCTGCTCACCAAACTGGCCGAAGGCGGCTCAGGACTCAACTCGAATCTCGCCGTGGTGGTGCTTACCGCGATGGGCTCCATCCAGCTTGCCGTTGAAGCCATGAAGCTGGGTGCGTACGACTTTTTGCAGAAGCCTGTGGATGCAACCCGGCTGCGCACCATTCTGGCCAATGCCACGCGGCAGCGCGAGACTGAGATCGAGCTCGAAATCGCCCGCCGCCGCCTGCGCGAAACGGGTGTGCTCGGGGCGCTGGTTGGCAGTTCCCGCGCCATGCGCGAGATTTTCGGCCTGATTGAACAGATTGCCCCTTCGAACGTGCCCGTACTCATCACCGGCGAAAGCGGAACGGGGAAGGAACTGGTAGCCCGCACGCTGCACGACCTGAGTCCCCGCAAGGCGCGCCCTTTCGTCGCCGTCAACTGCGCCGCCATTCCTGAAACGCTGATTGAGAGTGAGATTTTCGGTCACGAAAAAGGCGCATTTACGGGCGCGGTGGAGCGCCGGGCAGGCTGCTTTGAGCTGGCCTCAGGGGGCACGCTGCTGCTGGATGAGATTGGCGAGATGCCGCTGGCCACCCAGGCCAAGCTGCTGCGCGTGCTTGAGGAGCGCAAGCTGCGCCGTCTTGGCGCGCGCACGGAGCAGGATGTGGATGTCCGCGTGCTGGCCGCCACCAATCGCGACCCCGGCAGCGCCGTTGCCCAGGGCCACCTGCGCGCCGACCTCTTCTACCGCCTAAACGTCTTCAACATCCACATGCCGCCCCTGCGCGACCACATTGAAGACCTGCCGGCCATGGCCGATGCCATGGTGGAGCAGATGAGCGAGAAGCACAGCCGCCGCGTCTCCGGCGTGGCGCCCTCAATGCTGGACCGCATGATGGCCTACCAGTGGCCCGGCAACGCCCGCGAATTGCGCAACACGATTGAGCGCGCCGTTATCCTGTGCCCAGACGGGGCCCCTCTGGATGTGGGCCATCTGCCTCCCGGCTTTGCCAAGGCCCAGGTCCAGGCCACGCAGATCGCTGACGCAGGAGTGGTTCCGATTCATGTGGGCACCACGGTAGACGAGGCTGAGCGCCTGCTCATTCTGCTTACCCTTGAAGCCACCGGCCAGAACAAGACCCGCGCCGCCGAGATCCTCGCCATCAGTCTCAAGACCCTGCACAACAAGCTCAAGGAATACAGCCGCAACCGCCAGGATACGGCCCCCTAACTTATGCGCCTCAAGACCAAACTCGTTCTGGCCATCACCGCGCTGGTCTTTCTTATCGCCGGGACGCTTTCGCTCGTCTACATGAGCCAGTTGCTGCACGCGGCGGTGCAGCAGTCCTACGACACCAACCGCATGGTGGCCAACCAGGTTCGGTTCGCCCTGCAGCAGGCGCTTGAAAAGGGCTTGCGCGACCGCCAGGTTGACCCGAACAATCCTGCTCAGCTGCGCTCGCTCGCCGCTGAGGTGGTTCGCGACGATGCAGCGCTGCAGGCGGTTGTGGAGTCAGTCAACCGCTACTCGCTCACCGTTTACGACATCAACATCGGCGACAGCCAGGCTAGCACGCTGCTCAGTACCAATCCTGACAACGAAGACAAGCCGCTTCCCCTCCGCCCCAACTACAAGCAGCTTCTCGATGCCAATCCCTTTCAACTGATGGCAGAGGTCTTCGGCCCTCCCAAGGTGTTTGATGTGGTGGTGCCGTTGGCCCGCAACGGCCAGCCCTTTGTCTCAGTCAACGTGGGCGTGCGCACAACGCTGCTGCGCGCTTTTTATGCTCCGTGGCTGGCGGGCGCTCTCACGCTGATGGGCTTTGCACTGGCCACCGCGCTTATCGCCGCCTTTTTGCTATCAAATCTCGCTCTCCGCCCGATGGAGCAGATCAGCCGCCAGCTCGACTACTGGACGGCCGCCAGCGCCACCGCGGCCAACGCAACCGCACAAGCGGAACCAGCAGCGCCCCGGCAGCAGGACATGGCCGCCCAGGTATCAACCAAGATTGAAATCATCGGCCAGCGCATGCGCAACGTCGAGGAGGTCTTCTCTGCTCTCAAGGAAAACCTCGATCAGATACTCGGCAACCTGCAGGACGGCATTTTGCTTTTCACCGGCGATGGGCGGGCGGTGCTGGTATCAGAGGCCGCGCGGCGCTTTTTGCAGATTGACCGCGCCTCCATCCTCGGCCTGCATGCTCGCGAGATATTTGACCGCACCACCGTTTTAGGGCAGGCTCTTTGCGATGCTTTTGATGCCGGCGCAACGCTGGTGAAGGAAGAGATCCGCACGGAGACCGGCCGCCGCATCCAGGCGTCGCTCGACTTTATCCACGACGATGAGACTCGCCAGGGCCTGGGCGCGCTCGTCACGCTGCACGATCTGGAATCGGCTGAGGCCATCGAGTCAGAGCTCGAACTATCGCGCCGCATGGCCGCCATTGGCCGGCTCACCTCTGGCGTGGGCCACGAGGTGAAGAATCCGATCAACGCCATTGTCGTCCATCTGGAGCTTTTGAAGACCAAGCTCGGAGACGCCAGCGCCCCCGCCGTTCGTCACCTTGAAGTGATTGACGCGGAGATTCACCGCCTCGACCGGGTCGTCCAGATGCTTGTGGATTTTACACGCCCCGTGGAACTGGATCTGCGCGAGCAGGATCTGCGTCCGATCATCGGCGACGTGCTTACGCTGGCCACCGCCGAGCTCTCCACCCGCAGCGTGACGCTCACGAGCCGTATGCCCTCCAGTCCGCTGGTAGCGAATGTTGATGCCGACCTGCTGAAGCAGGCCGTCATCAACGTCATCCAGAACGGCGCACAGGCCATGCCCGAGGGCGGCAGCCTTGAAGTGATTCTTGAAGAAGACAAGAAAACGGCTGTCCTGCGCATTGTCGATCAGGGCCACGGCATCCCCGACGACATACGGGAAAAGATCTTCGACCTCTACTTCACCACTAAAAGCGGCGGCAGCGGCATTGGCCTGGCCATGACTTACAGGATTCTCCAGTTACATCACGGCAGTATCGAAGTACAATCAAAGGCAGGCCGTGGCACGGAGTTCCAATTGCGAATTCCACTCTCCGCCACGGACTGGGGACGCCGGCATCTTCAGCCGGTGGGTGTTGAAATCCAGAAAGGGCTTGCGGGATGAAGTTGCCTGCCAGGAGTGTTGCGTGGTTGCTGCCGTTGCTGCTGACGGCGTGCTTTCACAAGACCCATCAAACAAAGGTTCAGCCGCTGGCGCCTCCCGTCCAGAATCCTCCGGCATTCATGCCTGCGCCCGAACCGGTGGCAACCGAGTTGCCTGCTCCTGTGGTAACTATCCCAACTGAGCCCACCACGCCCAGCGCCACCGCCGCTAAAGAGGCGCCCAAACAAACTCCCAAGCCGCCCGTGGTGCACAAGAAGCCGGTCAACAAGAACCCCCAGCAGGCCGCCATACCAAACCCCGGCGTCAGCGCCATCGGTCAGCTTTCTTCCGGCGACCCGGCAGACTATCGCCGCCAGACTGAGGACTTTATCGCCGCCAGCGAGCGCGGCCTGAAAAACATCAACCACCCGCTCAACGACCAGGAGCAGAAGACCGCGGCGCACATCCGCGAGTTCCTCCGCCAAGCCCGGCAGGCTCTCGCCTCCGGCGATGTTGACGGTGCGCACACGCTCGCCGCCAAGGCCAAAGTGCTCCTCAGCGAACTCAGCCGCTAGTCAAACTTTCAGGCATTATCCAAACGATTTCAGCAAGCTTTGCCACCACGCGGGGTAAAGCCCTGCGCTTACAACTCGCCCCAGCTCAGCTTGCTCCGCAGCGCCTCAAAGAACCCGCCCTCGCTTAGCCGCACCAGCTTCACGGTATAGCTTGACCGACGACAACGCACCTCATCCCCACGATGAAGTTCCACTGCCAGCTGGCCGTCCACGGTGAGCAGCGCCAGGTCTGGAACGCCTTCGACACGCACCGAGAGTGAAGCGTCGCCGCGCACCACAATGGGCCGCAGCGTGAGCAGGTGCGGGCAGATGGGCGTCACCACCAGCGCATCCACGTCGGGCGTCAGGATAGGCCCGTTGGCCGCCAGTGTATACGCCGTGGAACCAGTGGGAGTGGAGACAATCACGCCATCGGCACGGAACCGCGCCACAAGCTTGCTGTCCAGTTCCACGGCAAAATCACCCATGCGGGCAATGTCGCCTTTTGAAACCACAATCTCATTCAGCGCCTCAAAGCTCTTCAGCGCCGCGCCATCGCGCCACAGTTCGGCATGCAGCATGGCCCGCTCGTCCAGGTCGTGGCATCCCGCGCACCAGCTCTCCAGCGTGGAATAGAGGTCGGCCAGCCGCACTTCAGTGAGGAACCCAAGGAACCCAAGGTTCACGCTCAGAATCGGCGTGCCGGTGCCGATGAAGGCGCGCGCCACGGCCAGCAGAGTCCCGTCCCCGCCCAGCACAATCACCAGGTCCGGTTTCCAGGCCGCCATCTGCGCGCGGTCTGCCACCGGCGCGGCTGGGCAATATTGCCCGCCCTCGTGGTCAAGCATGGGGTCAAACCCATGCGCGCGGAGCCATGCAATCAGTTCCGGCAATAGCTGCTGGAGCTCTTCCTTGTGCGGTTTGCAAACAATCGCTACGCGTACCATGCGGTCCTAGTGTAACGGATTGGGCTCTGAAGAGCCTGATCCCGGAATTCCGTCAAGCGCAACCGGCCGCCGCGCATAGAGCAGAAACTCCTTGTTTCCTTCCATTCCAGTGATCGGCGACGCGATGGTTCCGGCCACCTCCCAGCCTAGCGAACAGACGCAGTCTGCCACTTTGTCAATCGCCAACTGATGAGCCTCAGGGTCGCGCACAATTCCGCCTTTGCAGATGTGCTCCCGCCCGGACTCAAATTGCGGCTTCACCAGCACCACGGCCTCGGTCAGCGAGGGCGCCGCCTCCAGGACCGGCCCCAGCAGCAGCGTTGCCGAGATGAACGAAACGTCCATTACCAGCAGGGTGATTTCGCCGCTCTCCTCTGCCGTGGCCAGTGCCCCGGCCTCAAGAAAGCGCGCATTGGTGCGCTCCATCAGCCGCACCCGCGTATCGTTGCGCAGCTTCATGGCAATCTGCCCAAAGCCGGTATCGACACACGTTACGCTAGCCGCGCCATGCTGCAACAGGCAATCAGTAAAGCCGCCGGTCGAGGTTCCCACATCCACGCAGGCCCTGCCCGCTACGGCAATCTTCCAGTGTTCGAGCGCGCCGGCCAGCTTGAGCCCGCCCCGGCTCACGTACAGCGGGTCTTCGCCGATCAGCCGCACCTGCGCGTCCTCGGCAACCGTCGTCCCCGGCTTGTCGATCTTTTGCTCGTTCACCAGCACGCGGCCCGCCAGGATGTACGCGCGCGCCCGCTCCCGGCTTGGAGCCAGGCCCCGCTCCACAACAAGAATATCCACGCGTGTCTTCACTGCAGCCGCCATCAGGCAAACGCTCCCAGTCAGAGGATATAAGGCTCGGCCTCACTTCCCCACAGCAGCCTCAGTTTTGTTGTTCACGGTCGAGATTGAGATGTGTGAAATCCCACCCTTGAATCAAGACACGATTCAAGGATGGGGCGCTCGGCAATACGCCAGGCCTGGTCTCTCAGTCGCTCATCCCTTCCCTACCCATTCATCCCCGGTGAAGTGACCACCTTTGCCTTCACCACCACCGGCGTCTTCACCTTCGGAATTCCGTGCTGATGGCAATCCGCGCACTTGACCCAATGGATATTGTGGGCGCTGCCGGCGCTGGCGTACGTTGTATCCATCTTCTCCGCATCAATGCCGCAGTGCGACATCTGCGGATGGCAGGTTTTGCATGAGGCGCGGGTGTTCACGTTGTGCCCATCGTGGCAGGAGACGCAACTGAGCCCCTCATGAACGCCCATCGGGGTGCGGTCGTCGCCTGAACCCACCTGCGGTCCCCATGCGTTTACCGCCGCGGGCGAACCCGCCTCCGGCACGCGAGGCGCATGGCACTGGTAGCAGAGCGTCTGGCGGGCGTCCTGGCTCATCTTCACCAGGCGCGCACCGTCATGAAGCTGCGGAATCACAAGCGTGGCCGCGGTAAAGTGCAGCCTCTCACGGCGGTCAAAGAAGGCCAGCGAATCGTGGACGGCCGAGCCAGCAACCGAGATGCGGTTGGCGGGTCTGGTTTCCTGCTCGCCCTCCTTGTGCACCTGGTGGCATGCCAGGCAGGGAATGGCGGGCTGATCGGCAAAACCCGCGCGGACCAGGTGCCAGGGGCCTTGCGTGTTGAGCGGCTGCACCAGATCGCGAATGGAGCCATCGAAGTGCATGCCATGGCAGCGGAAGCAGTCTTCCATCAGATGCTGTTTGGAGTTTTGGACCGGATTGGTAAATATCTGGCCGTAGGTGACGCTGTGCGGGCCAGCGTGCCAACCGGCATACTCGTGGCGGTGGCAATTCTGGCAGTTGGGAACCATCAAAGGCACATCCACATCGCGCAGGCGGATTGCCTCGGGAACCGTGCCGAAGATGTGTATCCGCATGTGGCGCAGCTTGGTCGAGAGGCTGGCCTCATGGCAATCCATGCAGCCCACCTTGCGGTGCGGCGCGGAATGCACCACGCTCACATAGTTGGCCATCTCGTGGCAGCTCGCGCAGCCCTGTCCGTACTGCGAGGTGTAGTAGTACGACGCGCCATAGGTGCCGCCAACGCCAAGCAGCGCCATTGCCGCGATTACGATTGCCGCGAACTTGAGATATTTCTTCATGACCGGAATCCCGTACCCTTCCAGTTGCGGACCAATGTTTCCGAGGCAAAATACGCGATGGCCATGATGGTCAGCGCCGGATTGAAGCCTCCGTTGGTCACATGCACGCTCGAGTCGATTACAAAGACATTGTCCGCGTCGTGAACCTGGCAGTTACGGTTCACCACCGAGCCTTGGGGGTCGTTGCCCATGCGGCAGGTTCCGGCCTGGTGCTGGCCCGCCGAAACAATCAGCGGCTTGCCCGCATTCAGCATTGTGGTTACCGCGCCCGCCTCTTTCAGCCAGGCCTCGCAGCGCTTGGCCTGCACCGCTCCAATCTCAAACGTGTGCGGATGCACATTGCCGGAGAAGCGCGCCACCGGCATTCCCCACTTGTCTTTTACTTCCGGGTCAAGCGTTACCCTGGCGTCCGCCGAGGGAATCTGCTGCGTCGGCCCCATCACCGCAATGGTGCGCTTGTACACGTCGCGCATCGCCTTCTTGTGTCCCAGCCCCCAGCGGGGCGTGTTCAAGGGCAGGCGCTCGACCATTTGAATTGGCAGCCGGATGAACTCGTTCGCCATCACACCACCGCCGCACAATCCCGGAGTGCCGTGGTTGTAATCGGCCACGGCAATGCTCGCGCCTGGGCCCACATCGTCATAGGTATCAAAGTCGAAGTAGCCGATGGCGCCCGTGTAGTGGTGCCCCTGCAGGTGCCGCCCAACCTGGTCATAGCGATTGCCAATTCCATTGGGATACAGCTTGCTCTTTGAGTTGAGCAGCAGGCGGGCAGACTCGACGGCACATGCCGACACAATGACGATGTCCGCAGGCTGCTGCTGCAAGTGGCCATTGGCATCGAAGTAGGCTACGCCCGTCGCCCGTCCCCGGTCGTCGGTCAGAATCTCCTTGGCCATGCACTCGGTGCGCAGTTCGCAGTTGCCCGTTGCCAGCGCCGAGGGAATTACGGTGTTCTGCGACCCGTTCTTCGCATCCACTTCACACGCAAAGCCAACACACCAGCGACAGCGCATGCACGGACCGCGCCCGTTGTACGGCACACTGTTGCGGGCCATGGGAATATGAAACGGATGCAGCCCCAGCCGCTTTGCCGCCGGCTCCAAAATCTGAAACTCGCGGTTGGGGGGCAGCGGCGGCATGGGCAAAGCCCGCTTGCGCGGACCGAAGAATGGACTTCCCGAATAATCTCCAGAGATGCCGATCTCATACTCGGCCTGATCGTAGAAAGGTTCCAGGTCGTCATAGGAGATGGGCCAGTCCTCCAGCGAACTGCCCTGCGGCGCGCCGTAAGTGGAGCGCATCTTGAAGTCTTTGGGCATGTAGCGCCACGCCATCGCTCCATAGCTCAGGGTTCCGCCGCCCACGCAGGCCGCGTTGTTCTGGTAGCCGCCCTCGCTCGGCAGGATGGTGCGCGGCCCGGTCTTGGGATCAAACTGGACGCGCGGATTGCCCTCGTCCTCTGGCCCGAAGGCATTGCCCAGCACCGTGGTCCGCTGGTTGCGCAGGTCGTCTTTGCGGCAATCCGCCGCCGTGTACCATTTGCCGCGCTCCAGCAGCACAACGCTCAAGCCCGCCATCGACAACTGCTTGGCGACAATTCCACCCGCAGCGCCCGCACCCACCACAACTGCATTCACGCGTTTCATAGGGCTGTGCCCTTTCTCAGGTCGTACTGTGCGCGGCCCCGTTGCGGCGGTTCCGCCAACCCAAGCATCCGCCAACTCACCGCCTCGCGATTGCCCCCATGCCGCGGAGAGCCATAGTAGCCCTCCATCGTGTGACTGCGCACGAGGTTAAAGAACTTGGAATTCTGCTGCTCGATTGCGCTGACAACCTCAATCTGCTGCTTTGATGTGAGCGCCGCCAGTTCGTGGTTGAAGCGTTTCATGCTGGTTTCGTCTACCTGCGCAAGTCCATCGCGATAAGTATCGCGGTGACGCCGGTAGTGGCGCGCCAACTGGCGATCGATGTAGGTGAGCACTCCAGCCTGGGACGCGCTGGGAAAGTCATCGGCGGGAATGATCTGGTCGCAAAGCGCCGTCAATGCCCGCGCCTGCTGGTCGCTGAGAAACTCCCAGTTCCCCTGTTTGCCGCCTTTGCAGGCCACAGCCGCAGCCGCGCCGCCCATGGCTCCCACAGCCACAAATTGCCGTCGCGTCAGACGAATGGAACTCTTGCTTGATTGCATTGGCACCCCTTGAAAGGAACACAGACGCTGCCGAATGGCGAGCGCTGTGTCGCGTCCATGCTTGGGGTTGCGGGTCTGCTCAGTCTGTGCTGTGAGTCACATTGCAATTTCATTCCGTATTGCGCAGGCCCGCGTCGCAGACACAGCAAACGCTAGAAGGGCCATTCCTGTTATCAGGAATGGCCCTTCTAGCATTCATTTGCCTGGTACGGCAGTTGGACTACGGAATCATCTGGCAGGCTGTCAGCGTGAGTGTTGCCGGCAGCGCGGCGCTGCCAGGAGGCAGTGTGCAGGGCTGTCCGTGACCGGCGGCGCGGCTGGTCATCATGCTGTTGCCGCTGGAGCCGTTCTGCGTGCTAACGCGCATATCCACCACATTGCCTTCCACCAGAACCGTGGTATCCACAAGGTCAGTCAAGGTGCTGACGATGGTGAGATAGGGGCTATCCGTTGAGGCCACGTACACCTTGCCGTACTGCGAATTCTGCGTCGAGGCGATGGTACGCGGATGTCCCACAACCGTGAGCGTCTTTACCACCGTGTGGCTCGACAGGTTCGCAATGGTTACGGTCCCGTCTGACTGGTTGGCAGTGTAGGCGCGCGTGCCGTCATAGAGAACGGTTACGCTGGCAGGGTTGCGGCCCACCGGAATGGTGTAGGTGGTTCCGAAGTTGGCGCTGTCGTTGCCATACTCGTCGAGGCTTACATCAATCACGCTGATGGTTCCGCCGTCATAGTTAGCCACAACCAGCTGGTTTGTTGTCTGGTTAAACTCTGCAAAAACCGGACCGGCTGTTGTCCCCATGCCGCTGGTGCCATTCGGCGGAGTAATACCGGTAGCGTTTACGGCAGCGGTTGAAAGTGGCAGAGTCGGATGGCAGGTAACCGTCTGTCCGTTCTGGTTCTTGTACGGAAGGCAGGAGTCCAGCGTGTTGTTCTGGATATTGATTACGCTGATCGTGTCGTCTCCCCGGTTAAGGACAAACAGGCGCCTCTGATCGGGGCTCTGCACGGCATATACCGGGCACTTGCCCACCGTGATCGCAGCGTCAGCTGAAAAACTGGAAAGCTCGATTGGAGTCGCCACGCCGTTGGGCGCCGTGGTGGGTGAAGTGTTGCAGGCTACGCCCGTGGCATCCG
>Ga0316230_1002303_pt1 | contig 16849 bp, 11 predicted proteins | sample TBH18025metaG_FD_206004 | JGI IMG/M metagenome (GOLD analysis project Ga0316230, IMG submission 206004) | Freshwater microbial communities from Trout Bog Lake, Wisconsin, USA - TBH18025 | ecosystem: Environmental > Aquatic > Freshwater > Lake > Hypolimnion/Profundal zone | place: USA: Wisconsin...
GTCGAGCCGGATCGAGCAGTTGCGGGGGGCGTACCGACGGCGGCCTCCGAGCGGGTGCGGCGACGGTGCGAGCCAACGCCGGGGCCATAGGAGGAAGTGGAGGGCACGGTCATTTACGAGGCGCCGAGCCCTCGGGGCCGGTAGCGGCGTTGGGTTTGACCTGCCCGAAGGACTGCGGACAGAGCCCAATCGCCTGCAATCGGCAGCCACCGAGAGGTTTGGGATGTTGGGTGCGCGGCGTCAGGTGCTGGCTGGCTTCCTCCCGCCATCGGCCGGGGCTGCACCCAAATCGCTTCTTGAACCGGGAATTGAACAACCCCAGATGATTAAAACCGCAATCCGCCGCCACGTTGGTCACCTTCGCCTCGGGGTTCCTCAACAAAGACATGGCCTTGACCAGCCGAATCTCCATTCTCAACGCCGCGGCGGGGATCCCAAAATGCTGGAGAAACAGGCGGTCCAGATGCCGGCGGGTGCAGCCGAACCGGTCCGCCAGTTCCGCGATCGACAAACCGAGCAACTCCGTGTTCGAGAGTTGGTCGAAGGCGCGAATCACCCGGTCGTCGATGGGCACAATCTGGTTGCGCCGGCGGCGGACTTCCTTGAACTCGACCGACAGCACTACCGAGGCCACCCTTAACAAATGACTGCGATACTCCAGGTTGATCTGAGGTGGCAGGTGGGCTAGCAAACGGTGGGTTTCCCGGGCGGTTGGGTCGGTCGCCGGACAAAACCGGACGCCCTTGAGCCCATCGACCACGGCCTGCAAAACGGATATCTCCGAACTGTCGAACAGCGGAAACAGATGCTCCATCGAAAGGGAGAACCAGGCAAACTCCAAATCGCCGGAGGTTTCAGGCGATAGCTTGCCGGACCCGGGACCGCTTAAGACCAGGAGATCACCGGAGGCAAAGTGATGGAGCACCGCCCCGACTAAGTGCTGGCCGCTCCCGGAGCGAGGCAGGACAAACGCGACGCCATCCCCCTCGTAGGCCCACTGGCTGGCGGGCCGGAGGCGAATCGTTTGCAACAAGAGGTGGCTCTGACCCGCCATAGCTCAATCCGTCCGCCGGCATTGAAGCTGGGCTGAGGCCGCACAGCGATGCGTCATGAGCATTAGCATGGATGAAGCTCAGGAAAATGCAATTGGAATCGCGGTCTCCCCATCGTAACCGTACCCTCGGGGCCCGCGCCGGAAGAAAAACTTTCCAAAGTCAGGGATTTGATCTATGAGTTCACTATGGCAGAGCCAGAGCGAACGGGTGAGAGGATTTTCCGCGGCATCGCGGTTTCGCCAGGCATTGCGCGGGGACGAATTCTCGTGTTGGGCCGGCCGAAGCCCACCATCCACGAGCGCCAGGTTCCCGAGTCCGAATTAGGCTTAGAGGTCAATCGGCTCGAATCCGCATTAGTCAAGACTCGCCAGCAGATTATCGAGGTGCAACGGAAGGTCAGCGAGGGCATGGGGGCGGACGAGGGCAGCATTTTTGACGCGCACCTGCTGGTGCTGGAGGACCGGGCGTTGCTCGACGAAGTGATGCGGTTGACCCGCGAGCGAAGATGCAACGCCGAATTCGCCTTCTACACCGTCGCGGAGCGCTACGCGGCCTCGCTGGCGAAGATCGAGGACGAATATCTGCGCGAGCGCGCCAATGATATGCGGGATGTCACCGCCCGGGTCTTGAATAATCTCCTGGGCCTGGAGGAAGAGTTCGATCTGCGTCACCTTCGGGAACCGTGCATCATTATCAGCCACGACCTGACGCCCTCGAATACCGCCCAATTGGACAAGCGGAACGTGCTCGGGTTTGCCACCGATGTGGGGAGCCGGACTTCGCACACGGCGATCATGGCCCGCTCGCTCCGCATCCCCGCCGCCGTCGGACTCAAGGACGCCTCGGCCCAACTGCAGAGTGGCGAGTACGCCCTCCTGGATGGCTTCAACGGCGTCCTGGTCATCAACCCGACCGACCAACGGCTCTTCGAATATGGGCAACTGCTCCGCAAGCAGGTCACACTGGAGGAGAAGCTGCGGGACATTCTCCTCAAGCCGGCGGTCACGATTGACGGACACCGGGTGGTGCTGTCCGCCAATATCGAGCAACCGAGCGATGCAGAACAGGTCAAGGCAAGCGGGGCGGACGGCGTGGGCCTATTCCGCACTGAATGCCTGTTTATCCAGCGCGACACGCTCCCGGCGGAGGAGCAGCAGTTCCAGGCTTATCGTGAGGCGGCCGCTGCGCTCAAACCGATGCCGGTCGTGATCCGTACCCTGGATCTCGGCGGCGACAAGTTCATGGCGCATCTGCCGGTCCCGACCGAGATGAACCCGTTCCTGGGCTGGCGCGCCATCCGGTTTTGCCTCCAACAGACCGACATCTTCCGCGACCAACTCCGCGCCATCCTCCGCGCCAGCGCCGAGGGTAATGTCAAGATGATGTATCCGATGATCTCCGGCCTTGACGAACTCAAGCAGGCCAACGAGCTCGTCGAGCGTTACAAGGAAGAACTGCGCTCGGAGCATATCCCCTTCGACGAGAACCTGGAGATCGGTGCTATGATCGAAACTCCGTCCGCCGCCATCGTGGCGGAGTCGCTGGCTAAACGCCTCAAGTTCCTCAGCATCGGGACTAACGATCTCATCCAGTACTCGTTGGCCGTGGACCGGATGAATGAGAAGATTGCGCACCTTTACGAGCCGACCCACCCGGCGATTGTCCGGCTGATCAAGATGACCGTCGACGCCGGCCACGCCCACCAGGCCTGGGTGAGTGTGTGCGGCGAAATGGCCGGCGATCCGGTGCTGGCCCCCCTCCTGCTCGGCCTGGGCGTCGATGAACTGAGCGTGGCGCCGTCCGTGTTGCCCTCCGTCAAATTCCTGATCCGGCGCCTCAAGATGACCGAAGCCAAGGAATTGGCCGAGTTCGCCCTCCAGTGCGAGTCAGCGGCGGCTATCCTGGCTCGGTGCCAGGAGTTGGCGCGGAGTATTGCCCCCAGTCTATTCGAGAATAAATAAATGAAAGTCATCCTACTTGCCGCCGGGTATGCCACCCGGCTTTACCCCCTGACGCTCACCCAGCCCAAACCCCTCCTGGCGGTTGCCGGCCAGCCCATGGTCGAGTGGGTGCTCGACAACCTGGCCCCGATCGGCGGGTTGGACCGCGTTTTCGTCGTTACCAACGCCAAGTTCGCCGACCAGTTCCAGGCCTGGTCAGACCACTACCGCGCCACCAAGGCCCGGCTCGATTTCACGGTGGTCAACGACGGTTCGACCGATGATTCGAACAAGTTGGGCGCCATCGGCGACATTCATTTTGTCCTCCAAACCCAAAAGGTGGATGATGATATCCTGGTTGTGGCCGGCGATAACCTGTTCAGTGAGAAACTCACCGATTTCGGCCGCTGCTGCCGTGAGAAACAGAGCCCCGTCCTGGCGGTTTATGATGTCGGCGATCTGGAGCTGATCAAGAAGTACAACTCGATTTCCGTGGATGTCCACGGGCAGATCACTTTCTTTGAGGAAAAACCCAAGTCGCCGACCAGCACGCTCACCGGCATTGCGCTCTACTACTATCCCAAGTCTTCCCTGCCGCTCATCCGCCAGTACATGGCGGAAGGCAACAACCCCGACCAACCTGGACGTCTGATCCAGTGGCTTTATACGCGCGTTCCCGTCTATACCTGGCGGGTGCCGGGACTCTGGTATGACATCGGTTCACGGGAGAGCCTGGAGGAAGCCAACCGCATCTTCGCCAAAGTGGCGCACTGAGGGGCCCGCCTGGCGAACTCAGAGGAAGGGTCGCTTGGGCGCCAGAAACGTCGGTTTGGGCGGGGCTGTGTCGGTCGGGTGCTGATCGGTGATGAACGGCGTGGTGGGGAGCAGGCTGGTGGAACCAAAGGTCTTTTGGGCGGGGCCCGGAGCCAAGGGAGGGAGCGTGCCGTAGGCCGGACTCAGCCTATCGGGTTGATTGGCGCGAGCGGTGACGAAGTCCGTTGCACCGGGCGCGGGCGCGTCGATTCGATGCGCCGAGCGGAAATCGCTTGCCGTCTGGTCCAGTGGGGCGCCGATCACTCGCCGGTACTCCTGCATGTTGGCCTTATGCTGGAGCATGGACCGCTCTTCCGCCGGCGATTTCTCACCTCCCATATGGAAGATATCCGAGAAACCGCTGTGCGCGTGACTGAGGCTCGAGGACTCGTCGTCCAACCCCGAAGTGACGGCTTTGAGGAGGGCTTTTTCGCTGGCCCGAATGTTCGCGGGCATGGCGGCGTCCTCCGCCGAGCCTTCTTTGGCGAGTTGCGCCCCCCACGCGGCTCCTTCGCTATCCCGCCAGGGACCGCCCTGGGCGCCCGGCCGGAGCCCGGATCGGCGAAGATAATACTCCTGAAGCCGAGCCTGCTTGGCCCGTTCCTCGGCGCCGGATCCCGACGGTTTCAAGGCCTCCTCGCCCGAACTCCCCAGGAGCAACTCCTCGGGCGTCATCAGGATCCAATTCTTGTTCCGCTCCATCTGCTGGAGCGCCTGTTTCGATAACGGGCGCGGGGTGTAACGTTGAATCGGCGCATCCAGAGCGTTTCCCGGGTTGGCGAAGGAGAAGATGTCCAGGGGAGCTCGGAGGTCCTGTTCGACCTGCTTCAAGGTGTCCGCTCGCTTTTCTGCCTGGTGAAAATTAGTCGAAACCACCGGGTTGTCAGCCCCGGAAAACTCGATGGATCGGCCGGCGGGCCGGCCATTGGCGGGAGCGGCGTTTAGGGTCATCGCACCCCCAAGCATGACCGCTGCCGCGGCGCAGCACCGGATTTGAAAAAAACTGAATCTCATTTCGACCGGATTAGCATAACCGAGAACCACCCCTCGCGTCAAACTCGATCTAGACGCTGAACCGGAACAGGATGACGTCGCCATCCCGCACCACATAATCGCGCCCCTCGATGCGATAATGGCCGGTTTCGCGCGCGCGGGAAACGGAGCCCTGGCTTACCAGGTCCGCGCAGGACACCACCTCCGCCTTGATAAAACCGCGCTCGAAATCCGTGTGGATGGAACCTGCGGCCTTGGCGGCGGTGGTGCCGGCACGAATCGTCCAGGCGCGAGCCTCCTTCTCGTTGAAGGTGAAAAAGGTCCGCAACCCGAGCACCTGGTAGGCGCCGCGAATCAGGGCGTCCGCCCCGGACTCGGCGAGCCCCAACTCCCGGAGGTACTCCTGTGCCTCCTCCGGCGCCAGATCAGCCAGGTCGCTCTCGAGTTGGGCGGAGAGGACCACTGCCTCGCACTGATGGTGCGCCTGGGCGTAAGCGCGAACGGCCGCCACCCCGGGATGGGTGGCCGCGCCGGCGAGTTCGCCTTCTTTCACGTTGGCGGCGAAGATCGTGGGTTTGTCGGTCAGCAGAAAGAAACTGCGCACGATGGCCTTCTCGTCGGGACCCAGTGGCAGACCGAGCGTATGGGCGGGTTTGCCGGTGTTCAAGTGGGCTCCCAACTTGTCCAGCAGATGCGCCTCGATGAGCGCGTGCTTGTCCCCGCGCTTAATGTCTCGGGAGATCTTCTCGAGCCGCTTGTGCACCGCATCGATGTCGGCCAGCACCAGTTCCGTCATCACGGTCTCGATATCGCGCACGGGGTCGATACTCCCACTCACATGCACCACGTCCTCATCCTCGAAGCAGCGCACCACCTGGATCAACGCGTCTACTTCGCGGATGTGGCTCAAGAACTTGTTGCCCAGGCCCTCGCCTCGGGAGGCGCCTTTCACCAGACCCGCGATATCAACAAACTCGATCGTCGTCGGAATGAGCGAGTTGACTTTGGCGATCGGCCCGAGTTGCGCCAGGCGGGGGTCGGGGACCGTGACCGCGCCCAAGTTGGGCTCGATGGTACAGAAGGGATAATTCTCGGCGGGAGCCTTGTGCGAACGGGTCACCGCGTTGAACAAGGTGGATTTGCCCACGTTCGGTAACCCGACGATGCCAGCCTTTAACATGAGATTAGTTATAGCGGGGGTTAAGACCCGGCGCAACCGCCGATTTTATCATTCCGCACCGGGTTCGGGCTCCGCGATCCGGCGGCCGCCCGGCTCGGCGCAAACGCCACGCTTGGAGGCGGCGATAAAGTCGAGCAGGACCCGGGCTGGGGCACTCAAAAACTCGAGGCGCGCCTGGGCCGCCGCCTGGCGCAAGTTCATGCCGGAGCGGAATAAGGCGTGGTAGAGGCGCCTCAGCTCGAGCCGGTCGGCGGCGGAGACGCCAGCGCGGCGCAACCCGACCGAGTTCAAGCCGGAAATCCGGTTGGCGCCCCGCGCCACGGTATAGGGCGCCAGGTCCTTGCTGACGGCGGAACCGCCTTGCATGAGCGCCATGGTGCCGATGCGCGTGAACTGATGGATCAGGCAGTTGCCGGAGATCATGGCGCGGTCGCCCACCACCGCATGTCCCGCCAGCAGTGAACCGCCTCCCAGGATGACATGATCGCCCAGCACGACATTGTGGGCCACATGGCTGTGCTGCATGAAGAAATTGTGCGAACCGATCACCGTGTCCTCCTCCACCTTGTTGGAGCGGTGAGCGGTAAAGTGCTCGCGGAAGACGTTGTAGCCGCCGATCCGCAACCGCGTCGGCTGGTCCTGGTATTTCAAATCCTGCGGCGCCTCGCCGAGGATGCAGCCGGCAAAAATCCGGTTGTGTTCGCCGATGGTGGTCAGGCCGGTCAGGTAGACCTGCGGGCCGATCACGCAACCAGGCCCAATCTCGACCCCCTGGTCGATAACGGTGTACGGCCCCACCTGGACCGTGGAGTCTAATTTCGCGTTAGGATGCACCAGCGCTGTTGGATGAATCACAGCCTCCACAGTGGCGAAACCCCGCCGCTTGCCAAGCCAAAAACTCAGGATCCAACGATTCGCGGGCCAGGGCGGAGCGCGGACCCCCTCATCCTCGCGTGGCCAGCCAGGGATGGCGCGGATGAAGGAATCCGTGCATCCCTGCGGCGGCCGCATGGACTGCCATGGGAATGGTTCGAGCGTCAGAACCCGGCCCAATAACCCAACTCCCGGAGGGAGACGTAGTCCTTGGGGCGATCCTGCGAGGCGCGACCCAGGATGACGTGGTCCAGGACGTCGATCTTCAGGAGTTGCCCCGCGCGAATCAGGTCGCGCGTGACTTTGATGTCGGCTTCCGATGGCGTGGGGTCGCCGCTGGGATGGTTGTGGGTGAGGACGATCGCGGCCGCGTTGGCGGAAATGGCGGGTTTGAAGACCTCCCGCGGGTGGACCAAGAGGGTGTCAAGCGTGCCCTCGGAAATCCGGGTGATCTCAATCAACCGGCGGCGGGTGTTGAGGAGCACGACTTGAAAGGTCTCGACCTGGCGGAGGCGGGCATCCTCTCGCAGCAGGCCGGCGATGGCATCGGGGGTGTCGAGCAGGAGCGGTTCGCGCCGGATTTCCTCTGCCATCTTCCGCGCCAAGGCGAAGGCGGCGGCCAGCGTCACCGCCTTGTCGCGCCCGATGCCTTTGACCTTCTTCAGATCCTCGATGGAGGCCTGGGCCAGCGCTTGCAGGGAGACATATTTCTGGATCAACTGCCGGCCGATTTCGACGACGTTGGTGCCCTTTAACCCCGTCCGGAGGAGGATGGCGAGGAGTTCCGCGTTGCTCAGGGCATCCGCCCCGTAGGCCGCCAGGCGCTCGCGCGGGCGTTCGCTCGCGGGCTGATCCTTCAGCTTGATCCCGTTCATGAAATCGAAGCCTAGCGCGCGCAGAGCGGCCGCACGAGAAAAAAGCGCAACCACGGCGGCGGTGTGTTCGGCAATGGTGGGGACGTGGTTCACGCGAAGCCGCGAAGTGAGACTGCGCCGTGTTCCTCGCGGACACTTCCTTCCGGGCGCCCGCGACGGTTTGGGCTTGGCATGGAGGCGGGAACCGACCCATTGTGTGGAGCGTGACCTCGCGATTTATGAAGCACTCACCTTTACTACTGGCCTGTCTGACTTTGGCGGCGGCCACGCCGGTCCGTGGCGCGGGCCTCGAGTCCAAACTCTGGTATGACCAACCGGCCACGCGTTGGGAAACCCAGGCGCTCCCCATCGGCAACGGGCGGCTGGGAGGGATGGTGTTTGGCGGCGTGGGGCGCGAGCAGATCCAGTTCAACGAATCCAGCCTCTGGATTGGCGACGAACGGGATACCGGGGCCTACCAGGGTTTTGGCGATCTGTTTATCGATTTAGGAGCAAGTGGCATCGGGTCGGTCGAATGCGCCAGCGGCCAGGCTTCGCCGGGCGGGGAGTCGGTCGAGGCCAGCATCGATGGCAAGCCGGAGACCAAATGGTGTCTCGAGCATCACGGCCAGCCGGTGGTCTGGGTCGGCCATTGCCCGTCCGGAATGGTGGTTTCGTCCTACGCCTTTACCTCGGCGAACGACATGCCGGAGCGCGACCCGAAATCGTGGACGCTGGAAGGCTCGAACGACGGCCAAGCCTGGACGGCGCTGGACCGGCGAACCAACCAGCCCCCTCACGCAGAACGCCAGCAGCGCAGGGAATACACCTGCGCCAATGACCGGAAATTCCAGCACTACCGGTTGACCTTTTTCGAGCAGGGCTCGCCGACGCATTTTCAGGTGGCGGAAATCGAGTTGGGCAAACCCGCTCGGTTCGCGGCCACGGCCTATCGGCGCGAACTCGACCTGGATCGAGCCGTCCACACGGTGAGCTACACCCAGGCGGGCGTGAACTACCGCCGCGAGTATTTCGCCAGCCACCCGGCGGGGGTGATCGTGCTGCGGTTCACCGCCGATAAACCCGGCGCCTACACCGGGTCGGTGCTGCTCACGGACTTGCACCGCGGCAAGGTCGTCGCCGAAGGCAACCGCCTGACCGCGAGCGGGTCGCTCGCCGGCTTCAAGTATGAAGACCAAAGCCCGGCCTATGCCATCGCGTTGGATTACCAGGCGCAGGTGCTCGTGCTGCACCAGGGCGGCTTGGTCCAAGCCTCCGGCGGAGCCGTCCGCTTCGAGGGTGCGGACAGCCTCACCATCCTCCTGGCTGCCGGCACCGATTACCTCAACCGCCACGATCGGGGCTGGCGCGGCGAACCGCCGGGGGCTGCCATGGCGGCGCGATTGCGGCTCGCGGCCGAGACACCCTACGCCGCGCTGCTCGCCGCCCACCTGGCGGACTACCGGGGGCTTTTCGATCGGGTCTCGCTGGACCTTCGTCCGTCGGGCGCATCGCTTGCGACCGGGCAGGCCGCCGGGGCTCCCGAACTCCCGACCGACGAGCGCCTCTTGAAATGCTCGCCGGGAACGCGCGACCCGTTGCTCGAATCGCTGGTCTTCCAATACGGCCGCTACCTCATGATCTCCTCCTCCCGCGATGCGCTCCCCGCCAACTTGCAGGGGCTGTGGAACAACTCCACGCGGCCACCCTGGCGTTCGGACTATCACACAGACGTCAATGTGCAGATGAACTACTGGATGGTGGACCAGGCCAATCTGAGCGAGTGCTTCCTGCCCTACGCGAATTGGTTGAACTCGATCCGTGAGGTCCGCAAAGCGGCCACCCACGAGGCCTTCAAAACGCGCGGCTGGACCATGCGCGCCGAGAACGGCATTTTCGGCGGCTCGACCTGGGAATGGGTGGAATCGGGCAGCGCCTGGTGCCTGCAGAATATCTGGGACCATTACGCCTTCACCGGGGACAAGGCCTACTTGGGCCGGCTCGCCTACCCCATGATGAAGGAAGTTTGTGAATTCTGGATCGACCGTCTCAAGGCGCTACCGGACGGCTCTCTCGTCGCCCCCAATGGGTTCTCGCCCGAGCACGGCCCCCGCGAGGACGGTGTCTCGCACGACCAGCAACTCATCTGGGATGTCCTCAACAACACCGTCGAGGCCGCCGACGCGCTGGGGATCGACCGCGAATTTCGCCAACTCGTCGCCGCCAAGCGCGACCAACTCCTTCGCCCAAAGATCGGCAAGTGGGGCCAGTTGCAGGAATGGATGGTGGATCGGGATGACCCGAAGGACACCCATCGGCATCTTTCACACCTGGTTGCCGTGCATCCGGGCCGCCAGATCACGCCGCTGACGACCCCGGAACTGGCCGAGGCCGCCCGCGTCTCGCTCAATGCGCGCGGCGACGTCAGCACAGGGTGGAGCACGGCGTGGAAAATCAACCTGTGGGCCCGGTTGCACGACGGCGACCGCGCCTACAAACTCATCGGCAACCTGTTGCGCCTCGTCGGCGACACGCGCGTGAACTACAACGAAGGCGGCGGGCTCTATGCCAACCTCTTCGACGCCCACCCGCCTTTCCAGATCGACGGCAATTTCGGCTACACCGCCGGGGTCTGCGAGATGCTCGTGCAGAGCCATACCGGCGAACTTCAACTCCTGCCGGCCCTGCCCAAGGCCTGGCCCGCGGGTAAAGTGACCGGCCTGCGGGCCCGTGGTGGCTTTACCGTGGATATCGAATGGCAGGAGGGCAGGGTGACTCATTACCGGATCGCTTCCGCCTCTCCCCGGGAAGTGAAACTTCGTCTCGGCGGCGAAACCCGGACGGTCATGGCCGAACCACTCTAAGCGCGCGTTGGCCAAGGCAAGCCGGATCGTATTGGGCCGGCTATGAAGAGTTGACTTCCGCGTTCACTCCACCCCATCGTGCCGTAGTGAAGGCCGCACTCAATGCTCGACCGCGCCGCCTCATCAGCCACGAGCGGCTGATGGCGAGTGGGGACCGGATGCGCGAACGGTTTTACGAGGGTCAGAGATTTCGGTTTGGCATCACCCGCCGCACACGCCAGGAACTCGGACTCACACCATGAATCTCATTATGAAGCCAGAGATCAGCACCAGACCGGACACGAGGAAGCCAAGCCAGGGCAGGGGTTTAACCATTTCGCGCCGGCACTTTCTCGGCCTGGCCGGGGCCACGGTTGCCGGATTCGGCGCCCCGACGCTCTTCAGCGCTCAACCCCCAAACGGCAACCTGCGCCTTGGCATGATGCTCCAAGGCAATTCCGCCGCCGAGTTGCACGAGAAGGCCAAGGCCATCGCCGCCGCCGGGTTTGACACGGTGCAAGTGACGTTTTTCTTCCCGCCGACCGCGACGGAACTCGAATCGTTGGCCCAAGCGCTTCAGCAGCTCAAGTTGAAGACCATGGCGTTCGGCACCTACTTCAACCTCTTCCGTCCCGACGACACCGGTTTCATGGGCTCCAGCCAGGCGGCCATGCGGTTGGTCGCCGCGCACGCCGGGCAGTTCGATTGCCGCCAGTTCGTCACGTGGAGCTCGAGCTATTCGCCCAAGTTCGATGGCGTCGAACCGCGCAACCATACTCCCGCGGCGGTCGCGCAATTGCAGGCCGCCATCCGCGAGGTCGTCCTGCCTATCCTCGGCCCGATCGACGGACGGGTCGCTTTCGAACCCTACTTTCCGCATGTCCTCGGCACGGTCGAACTCGCCCGGGAGATCCTGGCTCCGTTTCCCGCCAACCGGGTGGGCCTGCTCCTGGACCCGCCGAACTTCATCACGCCGGCGCTCTACCCGAAACGCGACGCGGAACTGCGCCGGCTGCTCGAAGCATTGGGAGGGCGTGTCCACCTGGTCCATTTGAAAGACCTGCGGCTCAACCCCAACGGCCAGTCGGTGGACCTCCCCGGCCCCGGCGGCGGCGAGATGAACTACCCGTTGCTGGTGGCCGAACTCCGTAAACTCAACCGCCCACTGCCTTGCATCATCGAGCACATCAAGGCGGAAACGGCCGAGCTGACGAAGACCAGAGCCTGGGTCGAGCAGCAACTCCAGCAAAACCCGTGAGCGATCCGCCTTGCCCGGCGCCCTTGGACATCGGCCATGCCCGATCGGCCATTCTCCGCTTTCTGTGCCTCGGCGGTGCAGCTAAGGCATCGACCTCGAGGGGGGCCTTGCCCAGCGCGCTCCGGAGCTTATGGCTCCTTGGGTGGATGGCGGCGTTGCTCCCGTGCGCGGCGGCGGAGCGGGAACTGGTGCGCGATCCCCATTTCCAGAGTGGCTTTTACCTGCTGGCACCGACACCGGGCCAGCGCGTCGTTTATGGGGAACTCGGCGGCCTCACAGCAGCCCGGCCGGTCTGGGATCTGGCCCAGTGGTCGAGCAAGTTCCCGGTCCAGCCGGGCGATCGCCGGGCCTCCCACCAGAAGCTGACCATCACCAACCTCGCCAAGAGCATCGTCGTGGGGACGCCGGGCAGCCCGGAGGCGGACCTGTCGCTGGCGATTAATGCCGGCGCCGAGTATCCCCGGGCTCGCCAGTCGGGCCATGAACCGTGGGTCCACCTCTTGGTTCAGCAGGACTTTGAGCAGCCGCCGGCGCTCGCGGAACTCGGTTTCTGCCGCTTCCGCCTCGACGCCCGGCTCAAGCGGTCGAGGCTGGTCAGCACCAACGATTACTCGCCCGCGCGCCATGCCGCCCAGTATTTCGTGTACTTCACGGTCGCCAATCGCAATCCTAAGGCACTCGGCTACGGAGAGTGCTTCTGGTTCGGCATCCCCGTTTACGATGACCGGCAGCGCGTGGTGCCCGACTACGAGGCCCAGGATTTCGGCGAGACGAAGCTCTTCATCTTCACCCCGGCTTCTGACCACTTCGCGCGGCAGAGCACGCACGATGGGGAGTGGGTGACCTTTGAGCAGGACTTGCTTCCGTGGATGCGCCTGGGCCTGGAGCACGCGCGGGCCAAAGGCTTTATTAAGGGGTCGCCCGATCTCGCGGACTATCGGCCGTTGGGCATCTTCATCGGCTGGGAAGTCCCGGGCACGTTCGACGTCGACCTCCAAATCCGGAACCTGAGCCTGCAGGCCTTACTGAAACCACAGCCAAAATGAAACGACTCCTCGCCTGTTTGTCCGTCATCGCCACGGGCTCGCTGCTGGCGCAGACCCCCGCGGACCAGATGTTCCCCTTTGTCATACCCGGACTGGCGGCGCCGGCGGCCGGATCGGTGGTGGATGTTTCCTGGCTGAACGACCGGCCCGCCGGGGGCCATGGCTTTGTGCGGGCGCGGGAGGGCCATTTTGTGGACGGACGCGGTCAGCGGCTGCGGTTTCTGGCCAGCAACTTCACCTTCGGGAGTTGTTTTCCGGAGCACGACACGGCCGACCAGTTGGCCGCGCGCTTGGCCAGTCTGGGGATCAATTGCATTCGCTTTCACCACACCGATAACCAGGTGGCGCCGCGGGGCCTCTGGAAGGCCGGCACCGCCAAGAAGAACGAACTCGACCCCGGCCAACTTGACCGGTTGGATTATTTCATCGCCGCCCTCAAGCGTCAGGGCATCTACGCCGATCTCAACCTGCACATCTCGCGCAACTACTGGGAAGGCGAGGACTTCCCGGACGGGTTGGCCAGCGATCGGGAACGGCAGGAGAAACTGCCCAACTACGGGAAGGCCATCGACAAGATCAACGACCAGATGGTCCGCATGCAGCGCGATTACGCCCGCGCCCTGCTGACCCATGTGAATCCCTACACCCGGACGAGCTACGCCAAGGAGCCGGGCGTGGCCATCGTGGAGATCAACAACGAGAATTCGCTCTTGCAGCTCAAAGTGGCCGCCCTCCCGGAGCATTACCGCGCCGAGGTCCTGAAAAAATGGAACCTCTGGCTTAAGGCCTGCTACGGGTCTTCGGATAAGCTGGTGGTCGCGTGGGGCGGGCGCCAGGAACTGGGCACCAATCTCCTGCCTGCCCGGCTGACCATGCAGGGGGGCGAGTATCTCGCCGTGTCCAACGCCCCTGCGAGCGGCGGTGCTGCCGGCGCGACCCGCATTTCACTGCTCAGAATCCCCGAGGTGAGCTGGCACGCGCAGCTTCAATGGCCCGGGCTGACGCTGGAGGAGGGCCGGTTGTACACGCTGGAGTTCAGCGCGCGTTCCGACCTCCCGCGCCGGCTGCCGCTCAGCACCCGCCTCAACCAAGCCGACTGGCACAACTGCGGTTTGGTGGATGAGGCCGAGCTGGGCCCGGAGTGGAAACCCTTCAGTTGCCCCTTCCGTGCCGCGCGGGTCGAGCCGGGGGTGGTGCGTTTGGATATGGTGGTGGGTAGCGGACCGGTGGGCGATTTTTGGATTAAGGACCTCACGCTGCGCCCCGGCGGTTCGCTCGGCCTGAGGCCGGGTGAGTCCCTGGAGGCCGCCGCCGTGGAGGCGCCGCCACGCACCCAAGCCTCCCCCAGGGGCTTGGACTGGACGCGGTTCCTGGCCGAGACCGAGCGGGCCTACACCGATGGGATGCGGGCTTTTCTCAAACACGATCTCGGCGTCGAAGCCGCCATCATTGACACGCAGGCCAGCTACGGCGGGATTGCGGGCGCCTACCGAGAGTCCTTCAACGATTTCGTCGATATGCACGCCTACTGGCAGCATCCGCATTTTCCCGGCCGGCCCTGGGACAGCGCCAACTGGAGCATCCCCAACACGCCGATGGTGGCCGATCGCTCGGGCGGTAACCTGGCGCGACTGGCCGTTTATCGGGTGGCGGGCAAGCCCTTCACGGTCACCGAATATGACCATCCCGCACCCAGCCAGTACGCGGCGGAGATGTTTCCCATGATCGCCAGCTTCGCCGCCCTCCAGGATTGGGACGGACTCTTCCAGTTCGACTGGGGCGGGACGGATCCGGCCTCGCGCCGGATCGACGGCTTCTTTTCGCTGCAACAGCATCCCGCCAAGCTCGCTTTCCTGTCTGCGGCCGCGCTGATGTTCCGCCGGGGCGAGGTGGCGGCCGCCAGCGCCACCGCCCAGTTGGCGATCCCGGCTGCGCGGGTGGGAGAACTCACCGCCGACGACGTTTCCATGTCCGATGCCTGGGCCCAGGCCGGGGTGGCCGTCGGCGATATGCTCAACCATCGCCTGGAACTGCGCTTTACCCCGAACGGAAAACTGGAAGCGACGATGGCCAAGGCGGCCTCCTCGCCCGTGGCCTGGGATGCGGAAGCCCTGCTCTACACCGTGGACGCCCCGGCCGCGAAAGTGGTGGTGGGGCGCTGTACCGGCCGGACCACCAAGCTGGCGGGAGTGGAGTTCGACGTGGCGGCAAACCCCCGCCGTTTCGCCGTCCTGACCCTCAACGCGGTGGACGGCCGGCCGCTCACGGGGTCCCGCCGATTGCTCCTCACGGCCGCGGGAGACGTCGAAAACACCGGTATGGGTTGGAATGCCGATCACACCAGCGTCGGCACTCGGTGGGGTAGTGCGCCCACGGTGGCTGAAGGCATCGCCGCCCAGGTAACCCTGGCAACTACAGCCAACCGTGCCAAGGTCTATGCGTTGGACGGCGCCGGGGCACGGGCTGGTGAAGTCTCAGCTTCGCTGTATGGGGGTACACTCGAGTTCGAGATCGCCCCCCGGTTCAAGACGCTGTGGTACGAAATCGTGGTGGAATAGAGGCTGTGCCACGCGCGCGGGGGGGGAGCCTCGATCAGTATTTCAAAACCCGTGTCTCCCCACGGAGGAGCGGAAGGGAGAAGACTGGGCCCCGTCCAACCCGCTGGCCGGTGAGGGCATCCAGCACCTCGCCGGCCTTGCCCGTGTCCACTTCCACTGCGCCGTCCCGGGCGGCGTGGAGGGCCACGAAAGGCCCGTTCGCATACACATTGCAGTCGGTGCGAGTAAAGAGATGGACGCCGGCATCCAGCGCGGCGAGGCGAAGCAGATCCGAGGTCAGGCCGGGAGCGCCCACGAAGAAGGAGACGCCCCCCGCGTGTCGGCGGCGGATCACCGCGGCTTCGCCCCCGGGGTAAACCGCCAGGATCTCCTGGTCCGGCGCCGCGGCGGTAAACAGGGGCCGGGTCTTTTGCGCGAGCCCGAATTCCTGGCGGAGACCGAGCCGGGCGCCCGTGTCTGTTGGTTTGGCCCGGGCGACGGCGGCGTTGGCGGCTTGCAGCCGGAAACCGGTCAGGGGCTCCGCGGCTGGCGGCGAGGCGCCCTGGCCGTCGAAGAGGCCGGGGGCGTAGCACCAGAGGCAGGTCTGGCCGGCGGTGGCTTGCGCCAGTTGGGTGCGTTCCGCGGCGGACAGGCTCCAGGCATCGAGGAAGACGAAGAGCTTGGCGTGGACGCGGCCGGACAGCACGTCGTCGAGGAGATATTGGCCGTACGGCGCCCCCATCCTGCCGAGCGCGGCGCGGGCTTCGTAGATCCCCGCGTTCGCCACGCGCGAACCTTCGGGGGTCAGGCGCGCGACCGCGCGTTCATCGAGCACCGCCGCCACCTCGGGTTGGAAGGGGTCGGGCCGGGCGAGGAACGCGGAGTCGACCGCGTTCAGGCGTGTCATCTCCGCCCAGAACCGTTCATCGTTGAACCAACCGGTCGCCCCGAGGTCCATCCACCAAGTGCCGAAATTCCGGCAGGCCTCCTGCGCCACGTTGCGGGTGAGTTCGGCGTTGGTCGCCTCGACGCTCGTCACATGGTCCGCCGAGCCCGGTTGGTCGCCGGTGGCCAGGAACGTGTGGGTGTCATCCTCGTTGAGCCACATCTTGCCCGCGAGCGCCACGCTCTCGGCCGCAGACATGGCCGGGGCGCTGCCGCCCGGGCCGCGGTCGAAATAGGAAATGGGGGAGCAGAGGACATCCACATCCGGGGAATCGAGGACGCGCCGCAAGGCGTAGTGGCCGGCCACCGCGGGGCCGTTGGGCAGCGCGCCGAACTCGAAGCCGTAGCCGTAGAAGAATAGGACGAGTTTCCGGCCCGCCGAGGCGGTCCTGACCGCGTGCGCCAATTCGCACACGCAATCGGCCATCGCCGTCTGCTGGAATTCGGCGAAGTCAATCAAGGGCCGTTCCCGGGCCGGGTCGCGGAAGGCGCCGCCGGGCGATGCGTGGCGC
>Ga0316230_1002312_pt1 | contig 16807 bp, 14 predicted proteins | sample TBH18025metaG_FD_206004 | JGI IMG/M metagenome (GOLD analysis project Ga0316230, IMG submission 206004) | Freshwater microbial communities from Trout Bog Lake, Wisconsin, USA - TBH18025 | ecosystem: Environmental > Aquatic > Freshwater > Lake > Hypolimnion/Profundal zone | place: USA: Wisconsin...
AAGGCCATCGGCCAGCAGCTGACCTGCGTGTTCGTGGACACCGGGGTCATGCGCAAGGACGAGAAGCTGCAGGTGCAGGAGACCTTCGCGCCGTTCGACATGCAGATCCGCTGGATGGACGCCGGGGCGGAGTTCCTGGGCGCCCTGGCCGGGGTCAGCGACCCGGAAACCAAGCGCAAGATCATCGGCAGGATCTTCATCGACGTCTTCGACCGCGAAGCCAAGCAGCTGGACGCCGACTTCCTGGCCCAGGGCACGCTGTATCCCGACGTGATCGAAAGCTCCGGCATCGGCGGCGCCGTGCTGGTGAAATCGCACCACAACGTGGGCGGCCTGCCCGACTTCATGAAGCTCAAGCTGGTGGAGCCCCTGCGCGAGCTGTTCAAGGACGAGGTGCGCCGGGTGGGACTGGCCCTGGGCCTGCCCGAGGACATGGTCTGGCGCCACCCCTTCCCCGGCCCGGGTCTCGCCGTGCGCATCCCCGGCTGCGTCACCGAGGAGCGGGTCCGGATCCTGCAGAACGCCGACGCCATCTTCATCGAGGAGCTCAAGGCCAGCGGCTGGTACCGCAACACCTCCCAGTGCTTCGCCGTGCTGCTGCCGGTCATGACCGTGGGGATCATGGGCGACGAACGCACCTACGAGAACATGTGCGCGCTGCGGGCGGTCACCTCGGAGGACTTCATGACCGCCGACTGGGCCCGGCTGCCGCACGACCTCCTGGAGAAGGTAGCCCAGCGCATCGTCAACGAGGTGAAGGGGATCAACCGGGTGGTGTTCGACATCACCAGCAAACCGCCGGCGACCATCGAATACGAATAGCCATGGCCGGCGACCTGAAGCACGTGGTGGTGGCGGGCGGCTCGGGCCTGGTGGGCCGGCACCTGGCGGCCGCTCTGCGCGGCATGGGCACCCGGGTGACGGTGCTGAGCCGCGCCGCGGGGCCGGGCACGCCGAGCTGGGAGGACCTGCCGGCGGCCTTGGCGGGCGCCGACGCCGTCATCAACCTGTGCGGCGCGGCCATCGCCGATGGGCGCTGGAGCCCGGCGCGCAAGCAGGTCCTGCTGGACAGCCGGGTGGGCCCCACCGAGTGGCTGGTGCGGGCCATGACCTCCGGGGTGCTGGTGAACGCCAGCGCGGTGGGCTTCTATGGCGCCCTGGGCGACCAGCCGGTGGATGAGGCCCAGGGCCCCGGCGCGGATTTCCTGGCCCAGCTCTGCCGGCGCTGGGAAGCCGCCGCCGACGGCGCCGCGGCTGGGGTCCGGGTGGTCAAGTTGCGCCTGGGCGTGGTCCTGGCCCGCGATGGTGGCGCCCTGGCGAAGATGGCCCTCCCCGTCCGGCTGTTCCTGGGCACCCGGCTGGGCCACGGCCGGCAGGGCCTGAGCTGGATCCACGTGGACGACCTGGTGCGCCTGGCCATCGAAGCGGCTGCCAACCCGGACTATGCGGGCCCGGTCAACGCGGTGGCGCCCGGGCCGGTCAGCAATGAGGCCTTCACCCGGGCCCTGGCCCGGCGGCTGAAGCGGCCGGTGCTGCCGGTGCCGGCCTGGATCACCCGCATGGCGCTGGGAGCGCTGCTGGGGGAGATGGGCGAGGCGATGCTGCTGGAGGGCGCCTATGTCTATCCCAAGCGGGCGGAGCGGCTGGGGTTCGGGTTCCGGTTCGCGCGGGTGGAGGATGCGTTGGCGGATTTGCTTCCAGGTTAGACAACCCGGTTGCAGATCCTGTCACACCGCGAACTGCGCCGCCGCGGCCTTGGCCTTCCTGCGCTCCTCCAGCTTGCGCGAAAAGATCGCCAGGCTGGCGTAGAGCTCCACGTTCTCCACGATGATCTCCTCGGGCACGTCCAGGGTGATCGGCGCGAAGTTCCAGATGGCCTGGAGCCCGCTGCGCACCATGGTCTCGGCGATCTGCTGGGCGCGGTCGGCGGGGACCGTGATGATGCCGATGGCAATGCGCCGCTCCTCGGCCAGCTGCTCGAACTGGCTCGTGGGGAACACTTCGACCCCGTGGATCTTCCGGCCCACCTTGGCCGGGCTGCTGTCGAACGCGGCCACGATGCGGATGCCCGCCTTCTCGAAATCGGTGTAGCCCAGCAGGGCCGAACCCAGGTTGCCCGCCCCCACCAGGAAGGCTTCGGAAAAATTGTTCCAGTTGAGGAAGGCCTCGATGGAAACCAGCAGGTCCTCGACCCGGTGCCCCACTTTGGGCTTGCCCTGGCTGCCGGTGGCCGCGAGGTCCTTGCGCACCTGGGTGTGGTGGATCCCCAGGTCCTCGGCCATCTGGGTCGCCGAGATGATCTCCTGGCCGGTGCCCTGGACCCGCTTCAGGTAGTGGTAGTACTTCGGCAGGCGCCGCAGGGTGGGTTCAGGAACAGTGGCAGCTACCATGGAGGATCTCCGGACCCGATTATAGGACTATGCGCTCCGAAATGGACTCAAACGCGACTCATGGGGGTTGCCAGGATAACCCGCCTTACTGCCAGAAGGCGAAGTTGTTCCGGCCTGCGTTCTTCACCCGGTACATGGCCGCGTCGGCGTGGGAGATGATCCGTTCCGCATCCTCGCCATCATCGGGGTAGCAGCTGATGCCGATGGAGACGCCGATCTCGCAGGTCACCGCGCCGAACTGGAACGGCTGGGTCAGGGCCTTGAGGATCTGGCGGGCGATGTTGGCGGCGTGCTCGTGCGACTGCAGGTCCGGCAGCAGCACGGTGAATTCGTCGCCGCCCATCCGCGCCACGGTGTCCGATTCCCGCACGCACTCGCTGAGCCGCTGGCCCACCGCCTTGAGCAGGTGGTCGCCCAGTTCATGGCCATGGGTGTCATTGACCGCCTTGAACCCGTCCAGGTCCATGAAGAACAGGACAAAGCCCTTTTCCCGCCGCTTGGCCTGGGCCTGGGCGTGCTTGAGCCGGTCGTAGAACAGGGTGCGGTTGGGCAGCCCGGTCAGCTGGTCGTGGTGCGCCAGGTTGTCCATCTGGTCCTGCAGGCGCTTGATCTCGGTGAAGTCTTCCTTGACGCTGACGAAATGGGTGACGTTGCCGGCCTCGTCCCGGATCGGCGAGATCGAGGCCAGTTCCCACAACAGGTCCCCGCCCTTGGTGCGGTTGTGGAAGACGCCGTGCCATTCCTCTCCGGCCAGGATGGTGCGCCAGAGATCCTGGTAGAACTCGGGGTTCAGGAACCCGCCCTTCAGGATCCGGGGTGTCTGGCCCAGCACCTCCTCCAGGCTGTAGCCGGTCACCTTGCAGAACTTCGGGTTCACATACTCGATGAGTCCCTGGTTGTCGGTGACGATGATGGAGACCGGGCTCTGCTCCACCGCCTTGACCAGGATGCGCAGCCGGGATTCGATGACATGCCGTTCCTCACCCGCCTTCCCGGGCCCAAGGCTGCCGCTCTTGCCGCTACGAGGGAACAGGGGGGAGGGGCTCGGCATGGATTGTTCCTAGGGGATTAATGTTTATCCGATTTCAAACCGAAATAATAGCTCAAGCAGCAGCCCTTCAGGTTGAAGGTTTCAGGTTAAATTAAGACTGGGCTTTCGCCGCCGAATACTCAGGGTGGGCCGGGTCCCGAAATTTTGGAGAAACCATGCGCGTCAATCAACCCGTGACGACCGTCGAGCATCTTGTCCAGGAAGGTGGCTTCCTGGTCTCGATGACCGACCTCCAGAGCAACATCACCTACGTGAACGATGAATTCATGCGCATCAGCGGCTTCCGGCGCGAGGAGCTGCTGGGCCAGCCGCACAATCTGGTGCGCCACCCGGACATGCCTGCCGTCGTGTTCGCCGACATGTGGACCACGCTCAAGGCCGGCAAGACCTGGCAGGGCTTCGTCAAGAACCGCTGCAAGAACGGCGACTTCTACTGGGTGGACGCCAACGTCACCCCGATCAGGGAGCAGGGCGCGATCAAAGGCTACGTCTCCATCCGCAGCAAGGCCAGCCGCGGCCAGGTGCGGGACGCGGAGCGGCTCTATGCCAGGTTGAACCAGGGCGTGCCTTTGGCCGAGGCCACCCGCGCCGCCATGCCGTGGGTGCCGCTGCCCTCCATGACCTTCGCCGGGCGCCTGGGGCTGGGGATCGGCCTGGTCACCGGATACTTCCTGCTGCTCCTGCTGGCCGCGGTCCATGGCGCCGGGTTGTCTGCCATCGTCCTGGACCTGGGCGCCCTGCTCGGCCTCGCGCTGGGCGTGGGCTGCGCCGCCATGCTGATCCGGATCGTGCACCTCCAGATGGGCGGCGATCCGGCCCGGACCATCGATCTGCTGAAACAGGTGGCCGACGGCGACATGCGGGTGGAGGTGGATACCCGTCCGGGCGACAACTACTCCGTCCTGGCCATGGTCCGGACCATGCAGTCCCGGCTCAAGGGGATGATCAACCGGATCCGCTTCGACGCCAGCCGGGTGGCCCAGGACGCCAGCATGTTCGCCAACTCGGCCCACGAGATCTCCAGCACCAGCCAGGAGCTGGCCCGCAACGCCGAGGACCAGCGCTCCTCGGTGGAGCGCATGGCTTCGGCCATGACCGAGCTGTCCGCCTCCATCCGGGAGGTATCCACCAACGTCCAGGCCAGCCAGCACCAGGCCAACCAGGCGGTGACGGCCACCGCCGAAGGGGACCGGTCGGGCCAGGCCGCCATGACCGCCATGGAGGAAGTGGCGAAGAGCACCGCGCGGGTGGTGCAGGCGGTGAAGGTGATCCAGGAGATCGCCCGCCAGACCAACCTGCTTTCGCTCAACGCCGCCATCGAGGCGGCCAAGGCCGGGGCCCTGGGCAAGGGCTTCGCGGTGGTGGCCGACGAGGTGCGCAAGCTGGCCGAACGCAGCGCCCAGGCCGCCCGGGAGATCGCCACCCTGATCGAGGGCAGCGACCTGGCGGTGGCCCAGGGCCGGACCACGGTGCAGGAAGCCGTGCACGCCCTGGCCGAGATCCGCGAGCACATCGGCCAGGTGACCGCCATGTCCATGGAGATCGGCGCCGCCGCCGAAGAGCAGGCCAAGGCCAGCCAGGAAGTGGCCCAGCAGGTGGAACTGGGCGCCCTGAAGGCCGCCGCCAACGCCAGCGCCAGCATCGAGCTGTCCAGCACCACCGAGGGCAACGCCCAGACCTCCAGCGAGCTGTCCAACACCGCCGCCGGGCTGACCGAACTGGTGGCGGGCTTCCGGACCTAGGCCACTTCAGCGCGCAGGAAGTGCGGCCCGGCGCCGGTGACCCGCACCTCCACCAGTTCCCGGAACGGCGGCGCGCAGCCCGCGGGCACGGTCAGGTGCACGTTCTTCCAGTTGGCGGTGCGGGCCAGCCAGTGGCCGCCGTCCAGGGCGGTCTCGGTCTCGATCCGGGCCTGGAGCACCCGTCCCACCATCTTCAGGTTGCTGGCCAGGGTCAGCTCCTGCTGGCGCGCCTGGAGCCGGACCAGCCGTTCCTGCTTCACGGCGCGGGGCAGATCGTCCTTGAGCCGCAGGGCCGGGGTGCCGGGGCGCGGGGAATAGATGAAGCTGAAGGACTGGTCGAAGCGCACCTGGTCCAGCAGGGTCATGGTCGCCTCGAAGTCCGCCTCGGTCTCGCCGGGAAAGCCGACGATGAAATCGGTGGACAGGCACAGGTCGGCGGGGCCGCCGCCCAGGTAGCCCAGGCGCTCCAGGTACTGGGCCGCGGTGTACTCCCGGCGCATGCGGCGCAGCACCGCGTCGCTGCCGCTCTGCACCGGCAGGTGCAGGAAGGGCGCCACCTTGGGGTTGGTCACCAGGGTCCGGGCCAGGGCCGGAGTGAAGTTCATGGGATGGCTGGTGGTGAACCGGATCCATTCCAGCCCCTCGATCTCGGCCACCCGCTCCAGCAGCTCGGCGAACGAGCAGCCGCCCTGGAAGCTGTTCACGTTCTGGCCCAGCAGTTCCACTTCCCGGTAGCCCAGGGCCACCAGGGAGCGCACCTCGGCGACCACGTCCTGGAACGGCCGGTGCCGCTCGGGGCCGCGGGTGGTGGGCACCACGCAATAGGTGCAGGCATGATCGCAGCCTTCGATGATGGTCACCAGGGCCTTGGCCAGGCTGGCGCGGCGCATCGTCTCCGGCGGGAACAGGTGGTCGTCGGGGTAGGCGCCGGTGTCCATGACCCGGGCGGCCCCGGCCCGGACCCGGGCCAGCAGGGCGGGCAGCTTCTGGATGGCCATGGTGCCCAGGACGAAGTCGATCTGGGGGGCGCGCCGGAACAGGTCGGCCTGGTCCTGCTGGGCCAGGCAGCCGGCGACCCCGATCAGCAGGGGCCGCTTCTTCTTCTCCTCGCGCAGGTAGCCCAGTTCGCTTTCGACCTTGTGCACGGCCTTTTCGCGGATGGAGCAGGTGTTCAGCAGCACCAGGTCGGCGTCGTCGATCCCGCGCGCGGCGACATGGCCTTCCGACTGCAGCAGCCCCTCCAGCTTCTCGCTGTCGTGGCTGTTCATCTGGCATCCCCAGGTCTTGATCAGATACTTCATGGGCCCCTCTAGCGCCATTGTACCGCAGAGGGGCCCATGGGCTCAGGCCTTGGGCCTGGCCTAGTCCACCGAGAACCGGTAGACGATCTTGCCGCTGTACCACTGGCCCGGGTTGAGCACGGTGGTGGGGAAATCCGCATGGTTGACCGAATCCGGGAAGTGCGACGGCTCCAGGGCGAAGGCACTGCGGAACTGATAGACGGTCTTGCCCTTGCCCAGGTCGCGCGGCACCTTGCCTTCCAGGAAGTTGCCGGAATAGAGCTGGACGCCGGGTTCGGTCGACCACACCTCCATGATCCGGCCCGACTTGGGATCCTTGACCCGGACGTCCAGGGTCAGCTCGCCCGGGGTCTTCTGCTTGACGATGAAGTGGTTGTCATAGCCGCCGCCGGCCTTGAGCAGGTCGTAGTCGGCCTTGATGTCCTTGCCGAAGGCCTTGGGCGTGCGGAAGTCCATGGGCGTGCCGGCCACGTCGCGGATCTTGCCGTTCGGCACCAGGGCGTCGGAGACGTCCAGCACCTTGTCGGAGTTGATGGTGACCAGGTGGTCCTCGATCACCGAGCCCAGGTCGCCGGAAAGGTTCCAGAAGGTGTGCCCGGTGAAGTTGGCCACGGTCTTCGCGGTGGCGGCGACCGCGTCGTAGGTGATCGAGAACTCGTTGCTGTCGTTCACCGCGTAGACCACCCGCACCGGCAGGACGCCGGGGAAGCCCTCCTCGCCGTCCTTGAACAGGATGCTCATCTGCACGGCGCTGTCCGACAGCTGCCTGGCGTCGAACACCACGAAACGCGAGCCCTTCTTGCCGCCGTGCAGGGTGTTCTGGCGGGGCGGCGCCGGGGGCGTGGAAAGATCATTGATGGCGAGCTTGTAATCGTTGCCGTCGAGGCTGAAGGCGCCGTTGGCGATGCGGTTGGCGTAGCGGCCGATGAAGGCGCCCATGGAGCCCTGCCCGCCCAGGACCTGGTCGATGGTCTCGTAGCCCTGGGCCACGTCGCCGAGCTTGCCGGCGCGATCAGGCACCAGGACCTGTTCGACCCGGGCCCCGTAGTTGGTGATCCTGACCACCATGCCCTTGCCGTTCTTGATGGTGTAGAGGCCCACCTGCTTGCCGTCGATCTCTTTCTGGAAATCGGCCGGCTTGAGTTCCACGTAGGCCGGATTCGCGGCCAGCGCCGCGGCGGACAACAGGACTGCGGACGCGGCCAGGCCTAGCGTCTTGCTTGCCTTACCCATGATTTCCTCCCGGGAATGGGTTGAACGGAATTGGTGCGGTTTTAGCAATAATGAACCAATGGTCCGTTTTATTCAACCTGGATTTGACAGCCACTCCGACCGGCTCGGGCGAACTCAGGGCGAGCCTGACTTCCGCAGGCGCACATTGTTTCCGGCCGCGGGATCGAGGCCGATCACGTCCAGCGCCCCGAGCAGCGAAATGGCGCCGATGATGACAAAGGCCGTGCGGAAATGAGCCAGGGAAATGGCACCCGGCGCCGCTGCCGGGCCCAGCAGTCCGGCGATTCTGAGCGCCACGGCGCCCAGGGCGATGCCCATGGCCATGAACAACTGCTGCACCATGTTGAACACCGTGTTGGCGCCGCTCATCCAGCCCTCCGGCACATCGGCGAAGGCGAGGGTGTTGAGCGCGGTGAACTGCATGGACCGGGTCAGGCCGCTGGCGAACAGCAGGGCGAGGATGATCGGCACCGGGGTGGCGGGGGTCAGCAGGGCGCAGGCGAAGATGATGGCGGCGTTCAGGCCGCCGTTGACCAGCAGCGTGGCGCGGAAGGAGAACCGGCGCAGGATGGGCGTGGTCAAGGGCTTCATCGCCAGATTGCCGGCGAACACCGCCAGCACCAGCGACCCCGCCTTGAAGCCGTTGAGCCCGAAGCCGATCTGGAACAGCAGCGGCATCAGGAACGGGATGGCGGCGATGGCCATCCGGTAGAAGGCGCCGCCCCGGATGGTCACGGCGTAGCTGCGGAGCGCCATGGCCCTCAGGTCCATCAGCGGGTGCGCCTGCTGCCTGGCATGGATCCATGCAACCCCCCATATGGCGGCCGTACCCAGCAGCACCACAGTCACGATGCCGCGGGAAGCTTCGTCGCGGCTCACCAGTTCCAGCCCGTAGACCAGGGCGAAACAGGCGGCGCCGGTGAGGACGAAGCCGATGCCGTCGAAGGGCCGCGCCGGCTCCCGCCCCCGCGGCAGCAGGCGGAGCGCCACCACCAGGGCGGCGAGCCCCAGCGGCACATTGAGGTAGAAGATCCAGTGCCAGGACGCGTAGGTGGCGATGAAGCCGCCCAGCGGAGGTCCCAGCAGCGGCGCCGCCAGGCCCGGCCAGGTGATGGTGGCGATGGCGTTGATCAGTTCATGCTTCTCGGTGGTCCGCAGCACGGCCAGCCGGCCCACCGGCACCATCATGGCGCCGCCCGCCCCCTGGAGGATGCGGGCGAGGGTGAACGTGGTGAGGGTCTGACACAGGCCGCAGAGCACCGAGGCGGCGGTGAACACCGCGATGGCGCCGGCGAAGACGGTGCGCAGGCCGTAGCGGTCCGCCATCCAGCCGCTGGCCGGAATCAGGGCCGCGAGGGTCAGCAGGTAGGCCGAAACCCCGATGTTCAGGTCCAGGGCTTGGACGTGGAAGCTGCGCGCCATCTGCGGCAGGGCCGTGACGATGACCGTGCCGTCCAGGTTCTCCATGAAGTAGGCCCCGGCGACCAGGAGTGCCACGGCGGAGCCACGCGACAGGGATGGTTTCACGTCAGGCATTGCTCGGCGATGATCTGATCGTGCGAGACCGGAAGATGCACACATTACCCCATAAAATGAATGACGGCGAAACCTGATCCCGGATTCAGCCACACACGCGCCAGGATTCAAGATTCAATAGAAATGGTGTGCTGTTTTATATCACTGAGCCAAGCGTCCGAAAAATACTAATTATATATGCGCCGCATATCAAATTGGTGTGTCAGATGGCCTCCCCACGGAGGCAAAAAGGGGCTCCGCCGCAGTTAAACTCACCTGAGCGGACATCAACCACCAGGCCCAGGAGTGCCATGTTCCCCATCAGCGCCAACGGCCAGCTCAACCTGCGCATCATCTCCGCCGTCGCCTACAACTTCATCGCCTACCTGGCCATCGGGCTGACCCTGGCGATCCTGCCCGGGTACGTGCACCTCACGCTCGGGCTGAACACGGTGCTGGCCGGGCTGATGGTCAGTCTCCAGTACATCGCCACCTTCGCCATGCGGCACCGGGCCGGGCACATGTGCGATACCCGCGGGCCGCGCCGGACGGTGCGCTGGGGCATGGTGTTCTGCGCGGCCAGCGGCGCGCTCATGGCGCTCAGTTGGGTGCTGCGCGGTCACCTTTGGCTCGGCCTGGGCGCCCTGGCCATCAGCCGGCTCACCCTGGGCGCCAGCGAAAGCCTGGCCACCACGGGCTCCATGATGTGGGGCATCGGCCGGGCCGGCCACGACTACATCACCCGGGTGATCTCCTGGAACGGGGTGACCACCTACTGCGCGCTGGCGGTCGGCGCCCCCCTGGGCGTCCTGCTGGCCTCCCGGCTTGGCTTCGGCGCCGTGGGCGGCCTGCTCCTGCTGCTCGGCGCGGGCGGCTTCATCGGCTCGGGCCGCATGGCGCCCGTCGAACCTCCCGGCGGGGATGCGGTGCCGATCACGCGGCTGCTGTGGGGAGTCTCGCCCTACGGTCTGGCCCTGGCCCTCGGCGGCCTGGGCTTCGGCGTCATCGCCACCTTCATCACCCTCTACTTCGCCCAGCGCCACTGGCAGGGGGCGGCGCTGTCGCTCTCCGTATTCGGCCTGTGCTTCGTGGGCGCGCGGCTTTCCTGCAGCCGGTTCATCGACCGCTACGGCGGATTCCGGGTGGCCATGGTGTCCTTCGCGGTCGAAGCCGCAGGCCTCGCACTGCTCGCCCTGGGACCGTCCCAGGCCCTCGCCTACATCGGCAGCGGGCTGACCGGCCTCGGTTTCTCGCTCATCTTCCCGGCCATGGGGGTGGAAGCCACCAGCGTCTTCCCGATCGCGGTGCGCGGCTCGGTGCTGGGCGTGTACTCGTCATTCGTGGACGTCTCGCTGTTCGCGGCGGGACCGCTGGCCGGGGCCATGATCGTCCACGGCGGCTATCCGGCGGTCTTCCTGGCCACCGCCGGGGCTGTGCTGCTGGCTTTGGCCGGCACGGTCTGGCTGGCTTCCACAGCGCGGGCCGCAAGCTAGCGGAGGGCGGGGCTATACCGGCGCCGGCCAGATCGCGCGCAGGTACTCCAGGGATGCTCGCATCAGCTCCGGCGCAAGGGTCTGCATGACCTCGACCGAAACCGTTTTGTCATAACCGATGCCGTGGAGCTGCTCAGCGAATAAAGCGTAGTCGTAGGTCCCCGAGCCCGGGTGGTTTCGCGCCGTGTCAGCGGTTTGGACGTGGCAGATCCATTCGCCGAACCGGGCAATGTCGGTCAATGGCGTGGATTCTTCGTCCAGATGATAAAAGTCGACCACCACCTTGATTTCAGGGCGGTCCACCGCCCTGGCATAGCTGACGGCTTCCTCGAGAAACCTGATGATATTGGCCTCTTTGATGTTATGCGGCTCGATGCCGACAACAGTGCCGGATCCGGCGAAGGCCTCAGCCGTCCAGGAGAAGGCGGTGACCAGCTGGTCGTGCGCGGCCTCGCGGCTCCACCCCTCGGGAACGTTTCGCGACGGGGAGGAGCCGAACACGGCAACCCGCGCGCCGGCCGCGTGGCAGACCTCGGCGGCCCGGCCGAGATAGGTTTTCACGAGGGCCTCGTTGACGTCCGGCCCCGTGACCCGGATCGCGGCCGGCATGAACGATTGCAGCACTGCCGTGGGAATCGCGGTCGAAGCGACGCAGCGCTTGGCGGCCCGGGTCCCGACGGGCCCCGTGAGGTCGAACCCGGCTAGCGGAAGCTCCACATAGTCATAGCCCATGGCGGCCAGCAGTTCCGCCTGTTCCAGCGGCTCCCGGGTGCCCTTCACCAGGGGCAGCGCGTATCCGATCCGCATGTCAGTCCCTCCTGAACACTTTTGGAAATAAAGGGGGCCCCCGAAGGGGCCCCCGCAAGCGGTCCGGAAATCCGGGCCTAGTACATGTCTTCCATGCCGCCCATGCCGGGCGCGCCACCCATGGGGGCGGCCTTCTTGTCCTCGGGCAGTTCGCAGATGATGGCTTCGGTGGTGAGCATCATCGCGGCCACGGAGGCGGCGTTGCGCAGGGCGGACTTGGTCACCTTGGCGGGGTCGATGACGCCGAACGCCACCATGTCGCCGAACTCACCGGTGGCGGCGTTGAAGCCGAAGTTGCCCTTCTCTTCCTTCACCCGGTTGACGATGACGGAACCTTCCACGCCGGCGTTGTTGGCGATCTGGCGCAGGGGCTCTTCCAGGGCCTTCTTGATGATCTCGACGCCCATGCCCTGGTCGCCGGTCAGCTTCAGCAGGGCCAGCTTGGTCAGGGCGCGCAGCAGCGCGACGCCGCCGCCGGCTACGATGCCGTCTTCCACGGCCGCCTTGGTGGCGTGCATGGCGTCTTCAACGCGGGCCTTTTTCTCCTTCATTTCGGTCTCGGAGGCCGCGCCGACCTTGATCACCGCGACGCCGCCGACCAGCTTGGCCAGGCGCTCCTGGAGCTTTTCCTTGTCGTAGTCGCTGGTGGAGATCTCAACCTGGCTGCGGATCTGCTTGACCCGGCTCTGGATCGCCTGGGTGGTGCCGGCGCCCTCGATCAGGGTGGTGGTCTCCTTGTCGATGGTGACCTTCTTGGCGGTGCCCAGGTCCTCGATCTTCAGGTTCTCGAGCTTGAGGCCGAGGTCCTCGGTGATGGCCTTGCCGCCGGTCAGGATGGCGATGTCTTCCAGCATGGCCTTGCGGCGGTCGCCGAAGCCGGGCGCCTTGACCGCGGCGATGTTCAGGGTGCCGCGGATCTTGTTGACCACCAGGGTGGCCAGGGCCTCGCCGTCAACGTCCTCGGCGATGATCAGCAGCGGGCGGCGGCTGTTGACGACCTGCTCGAGCAGGGGCAGGAGGTCGCGCATGTTGGAGATCTTCTTCTCGAAGATCAGGATCAGCGGGCTTTCCAGCTCGACCTTCATCTGGTCGGGGTTGGTGACGAAGTAGGGGCTCAGGTAGCCGCGGTCGAACTGCATGCCTTCCACCACGGTCAGCTCGGTGTCGCGGCCCTTGGCCTCTTCCACCGTGATGACGCCGTCCTTGCCCACCTTGGCCATGGCGTCGGCGATGATCGAGCCGATCTCCTGGTCGCCGTTGGCGGAAATCGCGCCCACCTGGGCGATGGCGTTGCCTTCGACCGGCTTCTTGATCTCGTCGATGGCGGCGACCACGGCGTCCACGGCCAGGTCGATGCCCTTCTTGATCTCCATGGTGTTGGCGCCGCTCACGACCGCCTTGATGCCTTCCTTGTAGATGGCCCGGGCCAGCACGGTGGCGGTGGTGGTGCCGTCGCCGGCGATGTCGGAGGTCTTGGAGGCGACTTCACGGACCAGGGCGGCGCCCATGTTCTCGTGCTTGTCCTTGAGCTCGATCTCCTTGGCGACGGTGACGCCGTCCTTGGTCATGAGCGGGGAGCCGAACTTCTTTTCGATCAGGACGTTGCGGCCTTTGGGGCCGAGGGTCACCTGCACCGCGTCGGTGAGCTTGTTGACGCCGCGCAGAATGGCCTGGCGGGCATCTTCGGAATAGATGATGGATTTAGCAGCCATGTGTTGCTCCTTGGAATGGGTTCAAAGTCGGTGAAAGGTCCTGCCTAGCTGACGATGGCGAGAATTTCGTCTTCGCGCACGATGACGTGGTCGATGCCCTCGATCCTGACTTCCGTGCCGGTGTACTTGCCGATGAGGACCTTGTTCCCGGCCTTGACGGACATGGGCATGCGCTTGCCGTCATCGGCGAACTTGCCTTCGCCCACCGCCACAACCTCGGCCTCCATGGGCTTTTCCTTGGCAGTGTCCGGGATGATGATGCCGCCCTTTACCGTCTCCGCAGGCTCGCTGCGCTTGAGCAGAACACGATCGTACAGGGGCTTGATGGCCATGTAATACCTCCATGTGTGGATGAGAGTTCCCGGAAGGGGAGCTGTTAGCACTTACTACCAGCGAGTGCTAAGGTAGTCCGAAGTCCTGGGGGGTGTCAAGCATTTTTGGTGAACATGAGTCTTCGCAACTAATATTATATTACTCACAGCAGTTGCATCTTTTCTTGAGGTTCCCTCCGTTCTTAGTTGCCATTGGGGGTAGTCTAAACAGATGAGTGAACTGTCCGTCCTGATCGAATTGCAATCCGTCCATGACAATCTGCGCACCATCCAGCGGGATCTGTCGGCCTTCCCTCCCGATCTAGCCGCGCTTGATGCAGAACTCAAGATGCTGACCAGGAAGCTTGAGGAAACCACCAAGGGCCTCACCGCCAGCCGGAGCCTCTTCTCCAGCCTCTCCACGGAACTGGGCGGTGCCCAGAAAGCCGAGGAGGTGGCCAAGGCCTCGGTGAAGGGCGCGACCCAGAAGATCCAGTACACCGCGGCGATCCGGGAGCTCGACGAGCGCCAGCGCCAGAAGAACGCCGTGGCCCGGCCGGTGAAGGAGACCGAGGTCCGCATCGACAGCCTGGAGCGGCTCGACGTGGAACTGAAGGACCGGCAGATCGAGGCCCAGAAGCAGTTCGACGAGCTCCGGGCGATCTTCCTTGCCGAGCACGGCAACCAGGTCGAAGCCCAGACCCGCCTGCAGACCCGCTGCGCCGAACTGGAAGCGCTGCTGGCCCCCGGCCTGCTGGTGAAGTTCAAGCGGCTGCTGGTCATGCGCCAGGGGCGCGCGGTGGTCGGGGTGGACAACGGCGCCTGCGGCGGCTGCCGGACCCGCCTGCGCACTCCGGTGGTGGCCCATCTGCGCGAGGCCGAAACCCTGTTCTGCGAATCATGCCAACGCATCCTCTACGACCCGTCCAAGCTGTGACGGGGCTGGCGGAGCGCATCCACAGGCTGCGCACCCGCATCCGCTCGGCCTGCGAGACGCATGGCAGGGATCCCGGACAGATCGAGCTGCTGCCGGTTTCCAAGCGCCAGCCGCTGGCGCTGATCCAGGAGGCCGCGGCCCTGGGGTTCGGCCGGTTCGGCGAGAACTACGTCCAGGAGGGCGTCCAGAAGGCGCTGGAAGCGCCGTCCCTGGGCTTCGTCCTGATCGGACCGCTGCAGCGCAACAAGGCCAGGCACGCCCTCGAGCACTTCCAGGAGATCATGACCGTGGACCGGCCGGAACTGGCCGAGCGCCTGGGCCATCTCGCGGCCGAGCTGGACCTGGTGCGCGGGGTCTGGATCCAGGTGGACCTCTGGGACGAAGTGACCAAGCAGGGCGGCTGTCCGGCTTCCGGCATCGAGCCGGTGCTGCGGGCGCTGGATCCGGAGCGCCTGCCGTTCCAGGGCTTCATGGCGATCCCGCCGCCGGAGGACGCCCAGGCGTTCGGCGCCATGGCGGATCTGCGCGAGACCTGGCGCCAGAAGCTCGGGCGGCCCCTGCGGCTGTCCCTGGGCATGAGCGGCGACCTGGAGCGGGCCATCGCGGCCGGCAGCGACCAGGTGCGGATCGGCACCGCGTTTTTCGGCGATCGGTGATCTCCTCAACTAAACCAGCGCCAGTCCTGGCATAATCGAGCCAACAACCCAGGTCCTGGGCAGGCTCACAGGCTTCGCCCGACATGCATTTCGGAGGAGCTTCGATGAGCTTTTGGAAAAACTTGAGCATCCGGAAGAAGCTCAGCTACTCCATTCTAGGCCTCACCACCCTGCTGGCGCTGACCGCCGGCATCACCAGCGGGCTCAAGCTGCAGACCGCCCAGGCCGACGCGCTCTGGACCAAGGGCAAGGGCCTTTCCGCCGTGCTGGGCGAAGCGGTGACACCCTCCTATCTTTCGGATGACCTGGGCACCACCAGCGGTTCCACCGACCGTTCCCTGGACTTCATCAAGGGCGATTCGGACGTGAGCCTGGCCGCCGTGGTGGCGGTGGAACTGCAGACCAAGGTGCCCGCCGTCAAATTCTTCAAGAAATTCGGCAACGATCCCAAGCTGGATCCCGCCGCGCTGGCGGGACCCCTCGGCCAGGGCAAGCTGCAGTACGAGGCGAACGGCTACATGGTGGTCGCTTCGCTGCTCGGCCAGGAAGCCCAGGATCCCGCCAAGAAGACCTACCAGATGGTGGTCATGAACGACGCCGGCATCAGCAAGCACAACCGGGCGAACCTCGGGGTCATGGTGCTGCTGGGGCTGGTCATGGTGGGCCTCGGCTTCGCCGCCTCGCAGATCCTGGGCAACGCCCTGGTCAAGCCCCTGGAGATCATCCAGAGCCGCATGCGCGACATTTCCGAAGGCGAAGGCGACCTCACCGCCCGGCTGGAAGTGGACGGCACCGATGAGATCGCCAAGGTCTCCCTGCACTTCAACCGGTTCGTGGAGAACATCCAGACCATCGTCCACGAGGTCGTGGCCATTTCCACCAACATCGCCTCCGGCTCCCTGCAGATGACCGCCGGGATGTCGGAGATGGCCTCCACCGCCGACGCCATCGCCCAGACCGCCGAGAACCAGAAATCCAGCGTCAAGCAGGCCAACGACAGCGTCGCCACCATCGCCGGCTCATCCAAGGTCATCTACTCCAACGTGGCCGACGCCCTGAACGTGTTCGACCAGGCCAAGGAGGCCGCGGGCAAGGGCGGCTCGGCCGTGGGCGCGGCGATCAGCGGCATGCAGGTGATCAACCAGAACTCCAAGCAGATCGGCAACATCCTCAACGTCATCACCGAAATCGCCAACCAGACCAACCTGCTGTCGCTGAACGCCGCCATCGAGGCCGCCAAGGCCGGCGAGCACGGCAAGGGCTTCGCCGTGGTGGCCGAGGAAGTGCGCAAGCTGGCCGAACGCAGCGCCCAGGCGGCGAAGGAGATCACCTCCCTGATCCAGACCTCCAGCAAGAGCATCGACGACGGCACCTCCATGGTCAACACCGCCGGCAGCGCGCTCAAGAGCATCACCGAAGCGATCCGGGCCAGCGCCGAGCGGATGAACACCATCGGCGGCCAGAGCCAGACCCAGAGCCAGGACAGCGGCACCGTGGTGGGCGCCATGACCAGCCTGGCCGACATCGCCGAAGGCAATGCCGCCGCCACCGAGGAGATGGCCGCCACGATCCGGGAAACCACCCGTACCGTGAACGAGCTGAGCAACCTGGCGGAGAGCCTGAACAACCTGGTGTCGCGCTTCAAAATCTAGGGCTTTT
>Ga0316230_1002313_pt1 | contig 16801 bp, 15 predicted proteins | sample TBH18025metaG_FD_206004 | JGI IMG/M metagenome (GOLD analysis project Ga0316230, IMG submission 206004) | Freshwater microbial communities from Trout Bog Lake, Wisconsin, USA - TBH18025 | ecosystem: Environmental > Aquatic > Freshwater > Lake > Hypolimnion/Profundal zone | place: USA: Wisconsin...
CTATATGCTTTGATTATCAGTAAAAATACGACCACATCCGGGTTTCAAGTAATAATCCCTCTCTTGATTATCGCTTAGCCTTAAAATTAGAATGCCTTACCAAAACTACAGTTTGGATAAACACACTCTGGACAATTTCTACACAGGCCGCCGTGGACTAGAGCCTTTATATCCTTTTTTGTGGGTCTATCTCCGGCCAGTATTCTAGGAACAATTAAATCAAAGATGCTTGACTTATTATACATTACACAGCCAGGCAGCCCTACTACAGGTATAGCACCTATATACGCGAGTAAAAACATCGCTCCTGGCAATACAGGTGCCCCATAGCTCACAATCTCTCCTCCTGCCTTTAGCTTTTTAACTGGGCACCGTTTTCAAAAAGGCCAACAGTCAGCCTTTCCGCTTATCGGTTTACTTCCAGGCAAATCCTTTCTCCAGCGTCTCCCATATACCGTTGAGATAAACCGCTCCCAGGGCTCTATCATAAAGCCCATAGCCCGGCTTGCCTGTTTCTCCCCATATCATTCTTCCATGGTCTGGCCTGACAGGTCCGTTAAACCCGAAATCATGATATGCCTTCATGATTTCAACCATATCCAGCGATCCATCCGAACTGAGATGGGATGATTCTTCAAAGCATCTTTCCCCGGTGATTTTGATGTTGCGGCAATGAGCGAAATGGATTTTGCCTTTTTTACCAAAGTATCGAATCATTTCAGGCACGTCATTCTCAGTGCCCACCCCGAGTGAGCCCGAGCACAGCGTTATCCCATTATTCGGGCTATCAACCAAGTTAATTAAACGCTCCAAATTTTCCTTATTAGTGATAATTCTCGGCAACCCAAAAATAGACCACGGGGGATCGTCAGGATGAATTGCCATCTTGATCCCAACTTCTTCTGCCACAGCAATAACTTTTTCTAAAAAGTACTGCAGATTACTCCACAAATCTTCTTCTGAAATATCTTGGTATTGGTTTAATAAGGCCTTTAACCCTTCCCTGGTATAACTGGAATCCCAGCCTGGGAGCGATAATTCCCCAACCAAAGGATTCATTTTCCTAACCTCTGCTTCGTTATAGATGAGAGCGGAAGAACCGTCTGGCAGCTTAAAATCGAGATTAGACCTCATCCAGTCAAACACAGGCATAAAATTATAACAAACTACTTCAACACTGGCCTTGGCTAAGTTCCTTAATGTCTCACAATAATTGGCGATATACCGATCCCTTGACGGGAGTCCTAATTTGATGTCTTCATGCACGGGAACACTCTCTATGACCAGCAGCAAAAGTCCGTAATCCTCAACTTTGTCTTTCAATTCCTGGATTTTTTTCATTGGCCATACTTCGCCTACAGGAATATCATAGATCGCCGATACAATGCCTGTCATACCTGGTATTTGCCTAATTTTGTCTAAAGTTACCGGATCATTGTCACCGTACCACCTAAAAGTCATTTTCATAAAAAGACTCCTTTATCCCTAAATTCAGATACTCGCCAAAAATAGTATCTACAGCAATCCAAATATCCGCTTAACTTTATTATTTATACTGTGAACGAACAATAAAGTTAGCGACAAAAGCAGCCAGTTCATCCTCAGACTGGTAATCAGGCGCCTTCTCCACAGGGAAAACTTCCCAGTTCTCCAAGTGAACAGCAGACTGACCGGGCGCAATCTCTCTAAGCGGCCCGACTGACTCCATCTCGACATAATGTTCGTTGGCAAAGGATTCATAGGATGCCCCGAAGTCGTGATAGACTCCCTGCAATTCATGGTTATACCGGCTAACAAAACAAAGGCCTTTATTAATGTAGCAAGCCCAACCATCCACGTTATTTATGCCGATTTTTGTGGGGCGAGTCACTTCACTGGCGTGCCGTAGCACAATAAACTTTTTCCCCCAGTATAGCCGCTCATCGTTCATATCGGTGTAGTCCCACAAAGAAATATGCCTATTGGGTAAAACCCCTTTGACAACCGACGGCTGCGGGATAACCTCGAAACCGCCGGCATCCACTGCGGTTACCGACCATGCGGCCATAACCCGGGGCTGGTTGCCAACATTCTTAACGCGGAAAGTCAGATAAACCCGGCTTGACGCTTCGTCAAGGACAACTCCTAAAGAAACTTGCACGTTATTGTAAACCTGCGGCTTACAGACGAAGGTAGCTCCGTTTGAACAAATCTTAAACTGAACCGGTTCGTGATCAGGATAAAAAGTGTCTGGCATAACTTCAGGACTTACCCATATCCTGTTACCACCATATATATCCCAGTAGGCTCCGGGATAAAAGACCTGATCGAAATCCTTGCCCTGCTTAATATTTATCTTGTTCTCATTAGTAAACATCACGTTGGGGCCGCCCAGCAAAGAATAATGAATGATGCGTGGACCAAAATCCAGGGTAACATATAGCTCAACAAAACCATTATATATTCGCAGACAATTTCCAAAGCTTCCATAAGTAGTTTTTTCTGTTATCACTGGCATATCAAATACTCCTAGTTCTTAACCATTTTCCGGGCGTAAATGATGAAGTCATTACGTAGTTTAGCCAAAGCATCCATATCTTTTTGGGACCAATCATAAAATCCTTTTCCAGTCTTGAAACCGAGTTGTCCTTCATCTACTAGCTTTTGCAGATAGGGCGACGGGGTCTGTCGGTTACTAATCTCCGGTAACACGGTACGCTGAACTGACAATGCCAGATCAAGGCCGACCGCTTCGATATGCTCAAGCGGACCCCAAACCGGCAGCCTTATCCCCATCCCCATCTTGATAGCCGTATCGACATCCTCCGGCTCCGCGAGTCCGATTTCTACGATATTGACAGCCTCGCGGATTACAGCCTGAAGAATGCGGTTAGCCAATTGTCCCGGCAGGTCACGCTTGACCAGCACTGGGGCCTTGCCCCAGTCTGCCAGTTCTTTCTTAAGCGCAAGCGCCACTTTCTCGTCCGTTTTCTCGCCCATAACAACCTCGACAAGTGGCACTAAGTGGGCCGGAAACCAAAAGTGAGCTGTCACCGTTCGCTCCGGATGCTTAGTAAGAGCGGCAATATCAGTAATCCTAAGCCCGGATGTATTACTAGCAATTGTTATTTCCACCGGCAGAATACTATCGAGTTTTTCAAATAACGCCTGCTTAGCCGGCAAATTCTCGGTAATCGCTTCAATTACCATGACAGCTTCACTACAGGCTTGCTCTAAATCATCACTGGCCTCAACCAGGCCGTAGGCTCGCTCGGCTTGTCGGGAGTCGACAAGCTCGTTGTCCAGCAGTTCCCTGATGTTGTCCTGACATTTGGCAACACCCGTCTTAGCAATACTCAAATTATTATCAACAAGAATTGTTCTTTGCCCCCCGAGAGAACTCACAGCAGCGATACCGCTTCCCATAAGGCCACTGCCGACTATAACAACTGCGTTTCGCATAATGTGCCTCCTTACATTTATAACCAACTATTAATTGAAAGCCAATATCCTCTCGCGATCCATTAGGATATTGGCTTTTATACTTTAAATGAAGTGATCGATCCTCTGCGGATACGGAGTGATTATTTCACAACCTGATTTGGTTACCACAATATTCTCTTCCAGCCGCATACCACCGAAGCCCGGTATATAGATTGCCGGCTCGATGGTAAAAACCATACCTGTTTCTAGCACATCATCACTGGCTGGGTGAAGGGTAGGTGGTTCATGAAACTGGAGACCGATGCCGTGACCCAACTGATGATTGAAGTATTGCCCAAAACAATTGTCACTTACTCCTCCCCATTAGGTAGAATGACTACTTTAACAGCATTTCCTTTGCGTTTTACAAAAGTGTCCAGCGCCTCGGCAAATTGTTCAATCGGGAAAGTATGGGTGACAAAATCCTTGACATAAAGATTGCCGGACGAAATCAACGAAAGCACTTTATCGCTAACGTTGGGATTGGCTCGCGAACCAAAAATAGCGATCTCCTGGTGAGTGATGTATTTAAACGGCACCTTCTCTATCTGTTCATCGGTAGCAACGCCCAGCATTCCCACTCGGCCGCCGCGTTTCACCATTCTTATTGCCTGGCTAAGCGTTCCCTCGGCTCCAGAGCATTCAAAGGTCTCGTCGACTCCAAAACCATTTGTTATTTCCCGAACCGCCGGCACCGGATCGCCTGCCTCAAAATCCACTGCATAGTCGCAGCCTAATTTTTGGGCTGACTGTAACCTTGCACCACGACCAACGACAATCGTCTTCGCCGCTCCTAAAGCCTTAGCTATCCGCATTGCCATCATTCCGATAGGCCCCGGCCCAATTATCGCCACAGTGCCGCCGGGAGTTATCCCTGTCAGTTCAATACCGTGTAAAGAAACACCCGCCGTATCTACCATGGCTGCCTCGACAAAAGATACATTGTCAGGCATTTTCTTCACGCTTCTCACCGAATATTTGCTGTACTGGGCATAAGCGCCCGGCGTAATAAACCCATAATGTTCGTGGCCAGTTTCTGGATGGCCGTAGTTCAGGCATATCGTATAGCGCCCAGCCAGACAATTGCGGCAGTAGCCGCAACCTTTATGAGCTTCGCCGGCCACTCGGTCCCCTACCTTGAACTCGACAACACCGGCGCCAACAGCTACTACTTCGCCCGCCCACTCGTGACCAGCAATAAACGGATAAGACGGTGGCCAGACTCCAGCCAGATCGCCGCGGATAATTTCCGGGTCACTGCCGCAGATGGCGACACCTCTTATTCGGCATAAAACTTCTTGTTGGCCGGGTTTCGGCACCGGAATTTCCTGCAGTTCAAATTTGCCGGGTGCGGTTAAGACAACTGCTTGCATTCTTTCTGGTACAACAAAATTCATATTATTCACCTCATATTTTTATTGGCATCCGAAAATTGTCAGAGAAAAGATCATTTTTTCTCAATATATTTCTGGGTATCCACGGTAATCGCCAAAACAATGATGAAGCCCTTGATAATATACTGAATATAGGGACTTACGCTGATAAAAATCAAACCGTAGTTGATTACCTGGAAGAGTAAAACACCTATTAAAACCCCAGAGATCGAACCGACACCGCCGCGCAGAGAAACACCACCGACGACGCAGGCGGCAATGGCGTCAAGCTCGTAATTGGTGCCAAGGGTATTGGTGGCACTGCCGGTCCGGGCAGCCTCCAAAAAACCAGCAAAAGCATACAGGACACCGGCAATGAGATAGGTAATAACAATGCTTTTGGTGATGTTTACTCCCGAAACAGCGGCAGCCGAGGGATTCCCGCCGATGGCATACATATTTTTGCCGTGCTTGGTTTTATTCCAGATAAACCAGACAACGCCCACAACAATCAACGCGTAAATGATTAGATAATACACTCTAAAAAAGTCGAATTGAATAGCGCCCTGGGCAAATTTAGAAAACCGTTCATCTAGACCACCAATTGGAGAGGAATGGCCTACTGCGTCGTAATAGACCGATAAGGCTCCATAGACAATCATAGAGGTCCCCAGCGAGGTTATGAACGGATCAATCTTGAATTTGGCGACAACTGCCCCTTGCAGTGACGAGAAAGCGACCGCAAGAAGGATGACCACCAACAGGGGGACAATGAGCGGCAGAACCGGCATATCAGTGTATATTCGTCCGGAATAGGTCGGCGATTGAAGCAGTGAAGCCGACACTACCGCCGCCAGGCCAGCCAGACGCCCGGCCGCAAGGTCGACGCCCCCGGCGATGATGATGCCGGCAACCCCCAGAGCGATAATAATACGGGTTGCGGCTTGGGTCAGTATGAATTCAAAGTTTCGAACCGCAAGAAAATCGGGAGCGATAAAAACAATTCCGGCGATTAGGATAAACAAAAAGACGTAAATTGCATAATTCAAAAAGACCTCATAGTACTTGGTTTTGGTGAAATCGCGCTTAACCTTAGTTTCATTCAGCATGAGCGATACTCCTTAGCCTAAATATATTTAGAAGCAAGTTTAAGAATTTCTTCCTGGTTGGTTTCCCTGGTATTCACAATACCGGCAACTTTTCCGTTGCTCATGACCATGATCCTGTCGGAAATTCCCAGCAGCTCCGGCATCTCAGATGAAACGAAGATAACTCCCTTGCCCCGCTTGGCCAGATCGATGATCAACTGATAAATTTCATATTTGGCTCCGACGTCAATTCCTCGTGTGGGCTCATCCAACATGAGTATCTCCGGCTCGGTCAGCAGCCATCTTCCGAGAATCACTTTTTGCTGGTTTCCCCCGGAAAGGGAGCGCATTTTGGTGTTTTGGGACGGGGTTTTAACATTCATTTTGTCTATGACCCACTGGGTGTCTTGGGTGGTCTTGCTTTCGCTGATAACCCCTATTTTATTGGCATAGGCGTCAAGGTTGGCGATAATCGCGTTAAATTGCACACTCAAAATACTGAAAATGCCGGTTTGCCTCCGCTCTTCAGTCAAGAGAGCGAACCCATTGGCGATGGCCTCACGGGGATGGCTGTTTTCGGTCTTTTTACCGCGGTGTATAAGGTCACCGGTTTCTTTTTTTCGGATGCCGAAAATTGTTTCAATGACGTCGGTTCGCTTTGAACCCACCAGCCCGGCGATGCCCAAGATCTCTCCTTCGCGCAAATCAAAAGAGGCTTCGGTTACTGATGGCTGGTAGGTAGCTGAGAGGTTTTTCACCGTCAAAATAACATCGCCCGGTATATTGTCTTTCGGCGGAAAGCGATGATTCATGTCGCGTCCCACCATCAGATTAATAATCTGATCAATGGTAAAGTCGCTGGCTTTTTCACTGGCAATCCATTTGCCGTCCCGCATTACCGTCACTTCGTCCGATATTGCCAAAATTTCTTCCATCTTGTGAGAAATATAAACAATGCCGCAACCCATTTTTCGCAGTTTGTTGATAATATTGAACAGGTGGACGACTTCTTTCTCAGTAAGGGAAGATGTTGGCTCATCCATTACGATAATTTTGGAATTGTAGGATATTGCCTTTGCTATTTCAACCATCTGTTTTTGAGATATGGAGAGCCGCTTTATTTTCTCTTTTGGATCAAGGTCAATATTTAGGTCGTCGAATATTTTTTTGGTATCCCTGTACATCTTGTCTTCGTCGACGATGATGTTCTTCATGGGATATCGGCCCAGCCACATATTGTCCATGATATTTCTTTCCAGAACCTGGTCCAGTTCCTGGTGAACCATGGATACGCCATTATCCAGCGCTTGTTTTGGATTACTGAAATTGACTGACTGTCCATCCAGGGAAATCCGGCCGGAATCCATGGAATAGATGCCGAAAAGACATTTCATCAGGGTAGACTTTCCAGCTCCGTTTTCGCCCATAAGGGCATGAACAGTGCCGGGCCTGACCACCAAGCGCGCGTTATCCAGCGCTTTCACACCGGGAAACTCCTTGCATATGTCCCACATTTCGAGCAAATTATTAGTGCTTGACATTTATACCATTCACCACAATTCACTTGAATATTGCATAAAGAAATGCGCGTGAAACGCACCCCTTATGCAATATTCACTTGTTTTTTATTCAGCTATTTACAATTTTCATAAGCTTTGCGAGCTTCGTCCAAATTTTCCTTGGTAATGGGTAGATCGGCCTGGCGTACGGCCTTGGTGCTGTCCAGCTTCCAGGTGGTGCCTGCAAGAGGATCCTTGCCCTGAGCGGAGTTGACTGCCAGATCGACTACCGCTCTGGCCTGATCCCACGGGCTGGATAGAATCGACCCAAGCATAGTGTTATTGTTGATCAAAACAAGCACTTCCGGCAGGGCGTTTATACCAATAACCGGCGTGTATTTCGTCCCGGTGAAATAGCCGTTGGACTTGAGAGCCTCAACAGCGCCAAGAGCCATGGCGTCGTTGTTGCAGATGACAAGCTCAATCTTGTCACCGTGTTTGGCCAGCCAGGTCTCCATGATGTCTTTAGCCTTTGAGGTATCCCAGTTGGCGCTCTGCAGTTCCACTTGCTCGGTTTTCAGGCCGAGTTCCTGCATCCTGCTAATAACTCGCGATGTCCGCGCTTCTGCATCGGGATGGCCTGGTTCGCCTTTAATAAGTACGTACTGGATAACTCCGTCCTTGTTCTTGTCGTATTCGGGATGTTCTTTAAAGGTCTTGGCGATCATCTCAGCCTGCATAAGACCGCCGTTGGTGGGCTCAATCCCCACATACCAGCACTTGTCATAGCTGTCCATATCTTGTTTGGACGGATTTTTGTTGAAAAAGATAACCGGAATATTGGCGGCTTTAGCCTTGGCAATAATAGCGGATGCCGCCTGTGGATCAACCGGATTGACGGCGATTGCTTTGACACCTTTGGAGATCATAGTGTCGATTTGGTCGTTCTGCTTGGCCTGATCATGCTGGGCGTCAGCAATGATCAATTGGGCCTTGTCTTTGGAATAGTTTTCGATGCCTCGGCGTACATAGCCCATAAAGTTGTTAGAATAATCGAAGATCGATACTCCGATCAGCGGGAGGTTGTTTGGTTTGGTCTCGGCAGAGGGCTTATTCCCTCCGCACCCCGAGAACGGAACCAACAGGGCACATGTTACAAGAATCAAGAATGCTTTTTTCACCGTTGTTCCCCCTTTTATTATTTGTTTTCCCCACGCCCTGGGGCTTTCTACCCGATAACGACAAAACCTATGATTCGCCGCTCCGAGGTTGAAGCCATGTGTATCCATTCGTCGCGACATTGTATCTATACGGTCACTTTGCCTTGCTCCGTCGCGCTGCGTCAACAGCGATCAATAATAGAATCTTCCAAATTTACTTCAATTTAAGATCATACTACCATACTACCATTCTAGAGTCAATGCTGTTTTCTATCAATTTTTAACAAGTCTATATTTTCTAAAAATCTCTCCCTGCTTGTTCATTACAAGCGCAACAAATAAAAAAACTACCCCTGCACCGCGTGGCATTCAGGGATAGCCAACAGATCAAATTTGTCTAGCTTTACTTAAAATAAGGTCCATAATTTTTCTCGATATTTTTAATATCGATATTTACCAGCTTCAAATGATTGCTAATGGTCCGAATCCCCAAATCGACATTCTTCTCCTGAATGGCTCTGACCAGTTCCTTGTGCTGAAGCAACACGGCCGATAAATCGAACCGGCTTTGGTTTAAGATTCTGACACGATTGTAGTGAGCCTGCATCTGCTGGGTCAGAGTCCAGATCCGCGCTTTCTTGCAGCCGATAAAAATGGCCTGGTGAAAAGCCTCATTCAACTCGAAAAATTTCGCATGATTCTTTTCTAAAAGACACAGTTCTTGCAGCATAATATTGGATTGCAGTTCAAACATCTTCTCGGCTGCAAACTCGGTGCAGGCGATCTTGATCACTGCAGTATCCATCGTTTCACGTAAAAATTTGGCTTCCTCGACATTGTCAATATCGATAAATGACACGTATGTTCCTTTTTGCGGCAAGATATCCAGCAAACCTTCCTGAGACAATTGGATGAAAGCTTCGCGAACCGGCGTCCTGCTAACCTGCAAACGATTGGCGATATCCTGTTCAGACAACGCATTGCCGGGTGCCAATTTAAAGTTCATAATATTAGTTTTGAGAAACCGGTACACATATTCCCGCGTCGATTCCTGAGAAAGCCGCGGCGCATGAATGACTTCCATAAAATACCTCTGCAATTCCCCATTTTAGACACCATGCTACCATACTAATGTGGCATCGTCAAATAAAATTGCAAAGGAAGGATTTTGCTTGTCCGAGGAATGTCACCGTTGGAAGGATTCGGACATCGCATATACCAGACGGCTGGCCCTATGACATCCCGTTCATCTTTTCCCCTTTCCTGTTCTGTGGCCCCAAGGATTTTCTCGCTCAGGCTGTGGATATTACTCGCCATAAAGTTCTCCTTTTCTTTTAAATACCATTTGTTTGAAATACAACCGAATTATCCAACAACATGATTTCCCCGGGTGAAAAGCCAAGTACCAATGTGTGCTTGCCAAACACACACACCTAACAATTACCGGTTTTCAAATTCATAGTGCAAGAAGAGGACTCAAGGTTCCCATAGCTATTTCTTTTAATAAAAAACAAAAGAGTTTTTGCCATTTTAGCTAAAAACTCTTTCAGTATTAATAACGAATGGTATTGGGCTGCTAACATGGAATGGTTCTTTGGACATCTTAAATCAGAACTCATGTATCTCTATAAATACAATACCAAAAAAAACATTTCTGCGGGCTATTTTGTTATTTAGACTTTAAAATTGGCGACAGCTTTCTGAAGTTGGACCGCTATCTGAAACAAGGCCTGACTGGAAGCGGTTACTTCCTGCATGGAGGCGGTTTGTTCTTCGGGAGCCGCCGAAACGCTTTGAGCCTCGGCGGCGTTTTCGCTACTTATTTTGTCAATAGACTGCACGGACGCAACAGGGTTTCACTGCCCCTGGATATCAGGCCGATAGCTTCGGTAACATCGCTCATCTGGGCGGATAAGCGTTCCACTGCCTCGGCAATCCTTTTGAATGTATCCCCCGCCGATTCAACTACCTGAATCCCCGTCTTAACTCCGTCGGTAATGGCCTGGGTTGCGGTGACGGCTTGATTCATATTGTCCTTGTTGGTCTGGATCAGACCGGCTATCTTGTGGGCCGCCTGACCTGACTCCTCTGCCAGCTTGCGTACCTCTTCGGCTACCACGACAAACCCGCGGCCTGCCGCTCCCGCCCGTGCCGCTTCAATCGCGGCATTCAGCGCCAAAAGGTTCGTCTGCGCTGCTATCGTGGAAATCATCGCAACGATTTCCCGGATTTCCCATGAACCTTTTCCCAGTTTATCGATGGTTTTTTGCAGAGCTTCGGCTCCATTACCGATGGTTCTTATCTGCTCAACAGCCGTATTGATTTCTTCGCGGCCTTGTCCAGTCCTTTCCGCGGTATCGGCAGCAATTTGGACTACTTGTTTGCTTGTCGCCGCAATTTGCCCGATACTCGTGGTTATCTCCTCGGCGACGGCAGTCATATTTTTAACGGCTTCAGCCTACTTATCCGAGCCTGGGCGATGTGGCCGATGCCAAATTTTAAAGTATATGTCTTTTAAAAACTACTTTAGCAAATCTATGTCTGAAGAAAATTGGTCGATGCGAAATCGTCCTTAACGGTCAAGGAGTACCCAAAACAACCTTCGCTTTAAGCAACACACGTTGAATCTCTTTTACCGGCACTTCACGTGGCTGCACGTTATTCTTGGCAGCATACGCGGCGGCAATCGCGGCCGCTTCCCCGGTAATCGCGCAAACAGGGATATTTCTGGTAGATCCCAGTGCTACTGCATCAGTAGAAATACAACGACCAGCTACAAGCAGGCCGTCAATTGTTTTGGGAACTAGGCAACGATACGGCACCCCATAGCCTGCCCCAACATTGTCCATAATGGCCTTATCACCGCCGGGCTCATGAACATCGACCGGGCAATTTGATAATCCGATAGAGTCTTCAAAGCGCGCTTCGTTGCGTGTGTCGTGCTCGGTCAGCACATACTCGCCGATTATGCGCCTCGTCTCACGTACACCGAGTTTTGGAGCAACCTCAAGGAAAATGGCGTTCTCGAAACCGCGGACGTACTTTTTCAAAAAGTCATAGATGTTATATGCCTGCTTACGGATTTCAATTTCCGCTTTGGTTATCGTACGTGGATCAAGGGCATTTCCGTGAAAACGGGTTGCATTGATGCTTACTTCCCCGGGAATTAGTCCGGCCTTAAAGGTGATATGGTTTTTCGGAACAATCCACTTGAAGCCTTCCTGCTCAGCCTGCTTAAGCCGTTTACTCAAGCCCGTCGCAAAAAACACCAAAGCATGGTCTTTATTCGTAGCTCCTGCGTTCTTGGGATAATTCAGTTCCCACATGTCGTCCTTATGTTCTTCAAAGTCCTTAGCAACTGCAGGCAAGTCGACATTTACCACCCGCACATAACAGCTGATCGGCTGGGTAAGTCCGTCCTTCTTCCGGCCTACCTCAAACTCTGCACCAGCCAGGGCACCAACATCCCCATCCCCCGAAGAATCAATTACGACCTTTGCCAGTATCAACTGAGGTCCGGATTTGGTCTGGACTTTGACTCCCGTCACTCGCTTATCGTCCATCACGACTTCAGTAACCGGAGCGTGCAACAAAATTTCTACGCCCGATTCTTCAATGCAGTCAATAATTGCCCGTTGCATCATCTCTGCGTCGAACTGGCCGGTATATTTTCCCCAGTAGGAACTTCTGATCTCAGGATCGGCCCCGCCGTAAGCAACCGTGCGGTCGTGCAGTTCTTGAAAAACGCCGCCGTTTGCCAGCCCGGTGCATTTTGTTTGCCTCCCGCCGGTGATCATCCCCCCCAGCACTCCACTGCCCTCAACAAGCAGTGTTTTTGCCCCTTGGCGGGTCGCTTTCACTGCAGCTACGACACCGGAAATTCCCGCTCCTACGACTACGACATCATACGATCCGTATAATTCCATTTAAAACCTCTCCTTTACTTATTTATTTGGGCAAAGTTCTTTAACTGAACAGTCCAAGCATCCTCCAGTACGGCACACTCACCAAAAATCCAACGATAGACAATATTGCATACGCTACCGAGAGCTTAATCATTTTACGGTGTTCAACCATTTCCCCACCTGTCCCGTAAAAAGTTAATAGGAAATACGAGTTGGTGAAAAACAGAAACCAAACAATTGAAGATGCGAACGAGACGAAGGCCACTATCCACGGATGAATGCCATGAGACACGAGAATCGGGGTAAAAACCATTGTAAATATAACCGCCGTGGATGTCATTGAGATAATAACAAATCTAGCTAGGTATATTGTGATCGCCAGCATAATGACAAACAGATACATGTTGGAAAGGAAGGAAGCAACCAGTGGCTCCAGCACCTTGCCAAGCCAGATATCAATCTTAAGCACTTGAACCACTGTGCCGAGATTTAGAATACAACCGATATAAATGACAGCCGCCCAGTCAATACCTTTGCGAAAATCATCACGGTTTAGAACATTTAGCGCCAAAAGCGCACACAAGCTCATGACAGCAACTTCCCCGGATGATATCTTATGAACCATCTCGCTCATCCAAAGCGCAAGGGTTGCCAGCATGACAAGTAAGGTAATCTTCTCATTGCGGCTCATCGGTTCGAGTTTTGCTAGCTGTTCCGCACCGTAGCTTCTTGGCAAATCCACGGTATTGGCGGGCTTATACATAAAATAGATGGCTAAACCCATACCAATAAAAACGACAATTGCCCAGGGCAAAGCATACATAAACCAGGAAAGCCAGGTAACATCTTGGTATGCTTTTGGAAACAAGCCAAGTGTTGCGTAGTTTGTGAAAGAGCCACTGAGAAATGCCGGAGAACCTACCACACAAAACCCAACAAACATCGCGCCAAAGAGTCCACATGCCCCGTTGGATTTCCGCTCGAATTTCAATGAATCGCTAATCGCCAGTGCTATTGGCGCAATAATAGCTCCTCTGGCGTTTGCACTAGGTATAAGTGGCGAGACAATCATACCGGCACCGAGCAATCCAACCACCTGACCCGTAAATGTGGGCGGGCACAGCTTCAAGATAAGCAATGCTATTCGTTTTAACAAACCGCTCTTTGTTGCCGCCACCCCGAGACCAAAGGCCCCAACCATGATCCACCACGCTGACGACGAGAAATTGGCAAACGCCTTATCGAACGGCACAGCCTTTACCACGGCCCACAGCGCGCACATCAGAAGACCCGTTATGTACTCAGGGATTACCTCCAGAATCCAAAATAGTACCGCCCAAAGCACTATACCAGCAGCCCGCATGGCAGCCACCGTCAATCCTTGAGGCGGCGGAAGAAATGCAATGTAGACGCCGATGATAACAGCCAGTATGGCACCTATCTTTTTATATGTTTTCATGCCAGATTCGTTAGTCACTCGACTCCCCCCTCAGCTTAGTCGTTTGTGCGCCGGCTTCGAATTCCTGTATTGACGCCAAGCTGGAACTCGTCACCTCAGCGCTAGCTTTCTTTGCGTACTGCAGCAGTGCTGTTTGTACCTTGCCTTCACATGTCTTATTTTCACCCTCTTTCTCAAGAACCCTCGCTTACATCAATCATACCAGGAGGTAACGATTACCTCGCCGCGGATTCCACGATATCGCAGCAACTTCCTTCGCTCCCGAAATTCTCATACGTTAAAAATGAATCATGCGTTGGACTTGACCGGAACATTTATGTAGATTTATTTACCAGAAATCTCAGTGTATTTCGAAGCATAATATTAGTTAATTAGTTAATTAATTAATATTTCCTTCAGTTTACATCTATGCTTATGACACTGTCAATATATTTTCAGAATAATAAGTATCTCAATTATTAGATAACTTTATAATTTGACTTTAAGGGCTCTTTAGCATACAGTAAAAACTGCAAGAAATCCATGCCTGGAGGTTTATAATGAAAAAATCTGAACTATTTCATCAACTTCGTCAAACAACCCGCATCTTTGAGAAAGGATTAAGCAAAAGATTCGATCAATCCGGAATTTCTCCGTCTGAATGGGCGATTATTTGGAATATAAAAAATCAAGGACCAATGACGCAGGCGAATTTGGCAAGCGCTCTGAGCATAGAGCCCCCGGCAATATCAAATAGTTTATCAAAGTTGGAAAAAAAGAAATTAATTAAAAGAAAATCCGGAACCGATAAGCGGGAGCGCATGGTTTTTCTAACAGATAAGGCATTATCCCAATATGATCAATGGGAAGAAGTTGCCGAAAACTATCGAAATTCATTGGTATCATCTTTTTCCGAAGATCAGTTGAATGAATTATATAAATCACTTAACTTAATTTATCTCACAGCTGAGAAACAAGAGGATTGCCAATAGCTCAAGTATATATTTCCTCTCCCGAAGGACTCCTTTGTCGCTTATTTGAGGGTTACGGCGACCAAGCCCTTGCTATAGAGCGAGAATAACCTTCCTAAATCTTGAACTGTCGCACGGCGATTTGCAGTTCCTCCGCCAGACCAGCCACCGCCTTACTGGAAGAAGCGATTTCTTGCATCGACGCCGATTGCTCCTCTGTTGCAGCGGAAATTGTTTGAGACTGATCCGAAATACCCTTGCTTACCCGGTCCTGCCCCCCCAGGAAGGGTCGCCCACAACCCGCGTAAGGGATACTTCATCAACATAACTTCTTTTTCTCGGACGCTGTGCTTCTAAACATTAGCGTGCGTTATAATCCATTTCGTGGCATGACCCAGTTTGTCCCGGCGTTGCCCAGGGACCTCAAGACAGGCTTTAAGCTGTCTGCGAAGGGAATTTATACCAACCCTTCCTTTTTGTCGCGGCTTTGGGCATGATATTGGAACTCAGACCATAAGAGTGTGCCTTCATCCACCTTGCCCGAGTCTTTAGGCGTCAGCGTAATCGATCGCGACGAAGATAGTACATATTTCTATTGACCCTCGCATTTCTTTGCTATACAATTAACTTGTCCGATAATCAGTTGAAAGGTAAATAATTATGGCTAAAACAAAGTCCCGAGGAAATGGAGAAGGTTCGATATTCAAACAAAAGATCAAGCGTCAGAGCGGTAAAGAATATGTTATATGGGTAGCACAGATCTCACAAAACAACGGAAAGATCAAAAGAATCTATGGCAAAACCAGAAACGAAGTGTCCGAAAAATTAAAAGGGGAGTTAGCCAAACAACAAAAAGGCTTATCGGTAGACTCAAGTAAAATTACTACAGAAGAATATATACCTATTTTTTTAGCCACAAAAAAAGACGAAGTGAAGACAACGACCTACGAAAGCTATGTTCAAACCTTCGATAACCACATTATACCCGCCTTCGGAGATGTGAAGCTGCAAAAAATCGACCTCGAAGAGGTTAACGGATTTATCGATCAGTTAAAGAGTTCGGGGAAAGCAGCCGGCACGATAGCCAGAATTAAAAATGTATTTCACTGCCTGCTTCAAAGCGCTGTAAATAATGATCTTATGGTGGTCAATCCTGTGAGCAGAGCCAAGACCATCAAGAAAAATATGCCGGAAATGAATGTCCTTACCCCAGAGCAAATCCGAACTCTACTTGATAAAGCCAAAGAAGTATACGCCTTAAAGGGCAACAGCCATAAATATCTGTATCACGCCGTACTGTTGGCCCTCGCTACAGGTCTTCGACGCGGCGAACTCCTAGCCTTAACCTGGGATAATGTTCATATTGAAAACAATACGATCTCTGTAAAGCAAAATTTAGTTGAAGTACACGGCGGTATTCAGTTTGAAACACCAAAAACCGCTTCGTCGATCCGCACGATAGCCGTATCCGCTGATATCATGGAAAAACTTCAGCAATACAAAAAGCCCGGTAAATGTCAGTATGTATTCCACACATCATCCAATAAACCAATAACTCCCTCTAATTTATCCCGAAGCTTTCGCTGGCTCCTGGCACAATGTAACATCGAAAACATCCGATTCCATGATCTAAGACACACTCACGCCACTCAATTATTATCCAACGGAGTAAATATTAAACAGGTGTCAGTCAGGTTGGGCCATGAGGATATACGAATTACCCTTCAAACCTACATCCATTTTTTGCCACAGCAAGACAGAGAAGCAGCCGAAATTATGGGCAGCTTTTTGGTATAGTAATATCGAATTCTTACGGGCAGAAAGGCCCGTTTTCTTTTGGCTACTATACCATTACTATACCAACGCACAAAAAATGGGTTCGCAGAAAGTCTGCAAACCCTTATG
>Ga0316230_1002314_pt1 | contig 16798 bp, 10 predicted proteins | sample TBH18025metaG_FD_206004 | JGI IMG/M metagenome (GOLD analysis project Ga0316230, IMG submission 206004) | Freshwater microbial communities from Trout Bog Lake, Wisconsin, USA - TBH18025 | ecosystem: Environmental > Aquatic > Freshwater > Lake > Hypolimnion/Profundal zone | place: USA: Wisconsin...
GAAACTCAAACTCTCGACATTAGCAGGTCACTTTCTGGAGGGGTTAGCATCAAAGGGAGCGGCTGGAATAGAGCCCATGACACAGTCGGTTTTGGATACGCCATCAACGGCATCTCCGCATCAGAAATTAACTATCTGCAATTGGGCGGCATGACGGCATTTATTGGTGATGGCGCGCTGAGCTATAAAAATGAACAGGTGGCTGAAACCTATTACAGCGCACAAGTATATAAAAATACCTACCTATCTCTAGACTACCAACGAATCGCCAATCCAGCCTATAACTCAGCTCGCGGGCCAGTCAATTTCTTTGGGGTGCGAGCGCATATCGATATTTAAAATCCCGCTCTACAACGAGATGGTGGTGCCGCTTGCCGGAATCGAACTGGCGACCTTTTCATTACGAATGAACTGCTCTACCAACTGAGCTAAAGCGGCGACGATATCTTGATGCTATTTTAACGGAATCGATCCAGCAATTTCTTACTCTGCTTATCTAAGGTGGTCGAGTCCTTGATTAAAAATTGCAGGCCATTGGAGTCGGCAATTAAGAGTGTATTACCAGCGATCCGACGAATGTCCTCCTCACCCTTGAGGCGAATACGCGTAGGGCCGCGATCGGTGTCGATATCGCAAAGGTGGATACCTTATTGATTCGCTCAATCACAGGCATAAATTCACGTGCCGCTATTTCTTCCTCAATCAGAGCAAGCTCAGATTCGGGGATGGCAGCAATTGCCGGGAACCAACACAACTCTTTTCCGGATTGATCCATGATGGACAAACCTGCGGCAGGAGCGGTAATTGGAAATGCCCTGACCGGATATGCGCCCACATGAGCGTTACCATGCTCATCTATAAATACGAGGCGCCCAAAACTGTCGCGTTCAAGACGATGACTCATACATCGCCCCCCATGTCTTTTGCGGCAAGCTCCAACGCTTCTTCGTCTGAGTCGTCAAGACTTTCACCAATTGCTCCGCCCTCAACCAATTCTGCGGCATGTCGCAATTGCGCTTGATACAAAGCATAGTACGCGCCCTGCGCCTCCATCAATGCATCGTGCGAACCAATCTCAACAATTTCACCTTTATCCAACACAACTAAACGATCTGCTTTACGCAATGTAGAAAGACGGTGAGCAATTGCAATGGTTGTTCGACCCTTCACCAAATTATCTAGGGCGCGCTGAATCTCCTTTTCAGTAGTGGTATCCACCGAAGAGGTTGCCTCATCCAAAATCAGAATGCTTGGATTAATCAATAATGCTCGCGCAATTGAAATCCGCTGACGCTCACCTCCGGATAGGGACTGTCCACGCTCACCCACTAAAGAGTCATAACCGAGCGGTAAGCGCAGAATAAATTCATGGGCATGGGCAGCGCGAGCTGCCTCAATAATTTCATCACGTGTCGCGCCCGGCTTCCCATAGGCAATGTTTTCCGCAATCGTGCCAAAAAACAAAAATGGTTCTTGCAACACCAAGCCAATACACCTGCGGTAATCCGCGATACCAATACTGCGAATGTCGCGCCCATCCAAAGCAATCGACCCCGCGCTGACATCATAAAAGCGGCAAATTAAATTTACTAATGTACTCTTTCCTGAACCACTATGTCCCACCAAACCAATCATTTCACCGGGAGCAATATCCAAATGAATGCCCTTGGTAACGGCACGATTGCCATAGCGGAAACCCACGCCTTGCAAGGTAATTCGGCCGCTCACCTCGCCCAATGGGGCAGGATCAATTGGCTCCGGGACACTCGAAACATGATCCAAAATATCAAAGATTCGCTTAGCACCAGCTGCAGCCTTCTGAGTATGAGAAACAATGCGACTCATAGAGTCTAAGCGAATATAAAAGCGTCCTATGTAAGCCAAGAATGCAATTAAAACGCCCACCGTAATGTGGCGATGGGCCACCTGCCAAATCCCGAAACCCCACACTACCAATAAGCCGGTTTCAGTCAGCAAAGTTACCGTCGGTGAGAACAACCCCCACACACGATTCACACGATCATTGATTTGCAAATTGTGCTTATTTGAATCTACGAAGCGTTTTAATTCGCGCTCTTCTTGAGCAAAGGCTTTAACCACCCGAATGCCTGGAATGGTATCGGCCAAGATATTTGTCACTTCAGACCAAATACGATCAATCTTTTCAAAACCAAATCGCAGCTTATCGCGAACAATATGAATCATCCACACAATAAAAGGTAGAGGCGCTAAGGTCACCAAGGCTAATAAGGGGTCGATGGACACCAAAATCGCTGCAGTCATGGTGATCATCAGCACGTCAGTTGCAAAGTCCAAGGCATATAAGGACAGAAAAACGCAAATACGATCCGTCTCCGCACCAATGCGCGCGATTAGGTCCCCAGTTCGCTTGCCGCCAAAATATTCCAAAGACAGCTTAAGTAAATGCTCAAAGGTAGTGTTGCGCAAATCCGCTCCAATGCGCTCACTAACCAAGGCCAGCAAATACGTCTTCCACCAGCCTAATCCCCAAGCAATCAAAGCTGCGCCAAATAAAGCCAGCAAATATAGGCTGGCCAAATGGAAATCAATAGGATTGCCACGTTCGTAAGGAATCAAAACGTGATCCATCAAGGGCATAGTCAGATAAGGAGGAATTAAGGTAGCCCCCGTCGACAAAAGCGTGAGCACAAAACCTAATAAGAGTTGCTTTTTATAGGGTCGCGCAAACCGCCACAATTTAAATAAAGTCCAGGTTGATGGTGGCTGATCATCTTCTGGATCACATGTTGGACAAGCATCCACATTTGCAGGTTTTGTACTTAGACAAACCGGGCAGATTTGTCTGTCATATTCGCTAGCAACCACCAGCTGCTCCGAAGCACCAAGCAGTATTTGCTTATAGGCGGCTTGCAAACGCAGAATTTGTGGGTTAACTGCTAATGTGAAATACCAAACCTGGATAAGGGCTTGGGTGGTTTCCAGTCTTAGATGACCAACCCCAGCATGATCGCCATGAGTTAATTTTCCACCAAGATCCAAGGGCCACGCCTCAAAATGGCTCCCGTTTGTCCAAAATAGCCCTTCTCGATTAAGCAAGAGCAAGCTCTTTTGAAAACGCAAATCATCGGCCAGGTCTAACTCTACCCAAGCCAAAATCCCATCGAGCTGAGAAATGGGGCTAGTTGGTGTCTTGAGAACACCTCGCCAGTAATCGGGCAAGGTTGGGGCGGAAGGGGTGAGTTCAGGCTTCATTAACCTTAAAAGTATAGTGGAGCTAAATTTTTTCAATTTATTGAGCTTGTCAACTTTCCGGGCCAGAAAACCGTTAAATTATGAAATTAAGGCTTTTTGTATATTTTTGCTAAATTTGTGGATTCTTAATAACTACTAGAGACAAAGAAATGGCCTGGGCCATGCAGCCCCCCTGCTACCCGTCGCCCTGTCGCATATGCCCCAATTGCTAGATAAAACTATTGAGATCTTGAGCGTCAAGCATCTCCGAGGTCCCAATATGTGGACTTATCACCCCGTTTTGGAGGTTTGGGTTGATATTGGGGATTTAGAAGACTATCCATCTAACCTCATTCCCGGCTTTTATGACCGGCTTGTGAAGGCCCTTCCTAGCCTTCAAGAACATCGGTGCAGCTATGGGGAACCTGGCGGGTTTCTAAAACGGGTTGAGGAAGGCACTTGGCCAGCCCACATCCTGGAGCATTTAACACTAGAACTCCAAAATCTGGCCGGCATACCGGGTGGCTTTGGCAAGGCTCGGGATGGCGATCGTCGAGGCGTATACAAGGTGATGGTCAGCGCAATCAATGAAGAAGTTACGCTCACTGCCCTAAAGTACGCACGAGACCTCTACCTAGCCCTCGCTCAAGATACCAAAGATCCCGCCATTGAAGTTCAGAATATCGTTGAAAACCTCCGTGAACTTGGTGACGACTTGTTGCTAGGGCCAAGCACTGCCTGCATTGTGACGGCAGCTGAAGAGCGCGGCATTCCGTCGATTCGCCTTTCTGATGGCAACCTAGTTCAACTGGGTTATGGCGCCAACCAACGCCGAATATGGACTGCAGAAACTGATAAAACCAGCGCTATTGCCGAAACCATTTCACGCGATAAAGACCTCACCAAGACACTCCTGGCCAGCGCTGGCGTTCCGACGCCCGAAGGCAGAACAGTGAGCAGCCCAGATGATGCCTGGGAGGCGGCCCAAGATATTGGTCTACCGGTAGTCGTTAAACCCATTGATGGCAACCATGGTCGCGGAGTGTTTATCAATCTGTACACCCAACAAGAAATCGAAGCAGCTTATGCCGTGGCTATTGAAGAAGGTAGCGAGGTTTTAGTAGAGCGTCACATTCTTGGCGATGAGCATCGTCTACTGGTAGTGGGCAACAAAGTAGTAGCCGCAGCCAAAGGTGAGACGGTTTGGGTTACGGGCGATGGCAAGCACACGATTCGTCAACTCATTCAAACTCAAATTAATTCTGATCCACGCCGTGGAACTGCGGAAGAACACCCGCTTAATCCAGTGCGGATTGACTCTGCAGTAGACCTAGAGTTAGCACGCCAAAAGCTACACGGCGATAGCATCCCCGCCTTAGATCAAAAGGTTCTAATTCAAAGCAATGGCAATGTGGCGTTCGATGTCACAGACTTGGTTCACCCCGATGTTGCTAGTCAGGTTGCCCTGGCTGCTCGCGTCGTTGGCTTAGAAATTGCCGGTGTTGACTTAGTAGCGCAAGACATTAGCAAGCCCTTAGAAGCGCAAAATGCCGCCATCGTCGAAGTCAATGCAGGTCCCGGGCTCCTGATGCACCTCAAGCCAGCCAGCGGTAAACCACAGCCCGTAGGCAAAGAAATTGCCAATCACCTTTTCCCACCAGGTACTGATTACCGGATTCCAGTAATTGGCATTTGCGGCGAGCGCGGTAAGACCCCTGTAGCGGAAATGATTGCGCATTTCTTGCGCCTGACCAATTTATACGTTGGATTATCTTGCAGCAAAGGGTTGTTCTTTGGTCATCGTGCCATTCAAAAAAGCGATGCCGCCAATTGGGAGAATGCCCGAAGGACGCTCCTCAATCGCTCTGTGGAAGCAGCGGTTATTGAAAACAATCACCTGTCGATGCTGATTGAGGGTTTGGCCTACGATCGATGCCAAGTAGGTGTCGTGCTCAATATCGACCCTCAGGCCAATTTCCCTGAATATGCTATCTATGACGAAGATCAAATCTTTAGCGTAGTCCGCACCCAAATCGATGTGGTACTGCCCACCGGCGCAGCCGTCCTTAATGCTGATGACCCCTTGGTTGCCAAGATGACTGAATTATCAGATGGCGAGGTCATTTACTTTACTCAATACTCCGATTCTGAGGTCGTAAAAACCCACCTCCAACATGGGGGTCGAGCAGTGATCGCAGGCAAACAACAAATCACCCTCAAAAATGGCAATCTGACTCAAAAAGCCATTCCTGTACCACGCCATGCCGAGCCAAACGACGATACCCCTTGGAAGGCAATGAATTTAGCGGCTGCAATTGCAGCGGCGTGGGCTCTGGACATCCCATTCAACGTTATTGAAGCAGGCGCTGAAACATTCGTTTCTCATGCCAGCGTTTTAGCAGGGGCTTAATTGGAAATCACCCGTATTCGCATGTTGCGCGGCCCGAACTTGTGGAGCCGCCACACCGCTTTAGAGGCCATTGTTTCGTGCGACACGAACGAACAATCAATCAACTCTATTCCTCAATTTGAAACCAAAATTCGTGAGCGCTTTCCACAGCTTGGTAGCATGCGTCGCGGCGGTCAAAGCGAGGTACTTTCTTTGGCGCACGCACTAGAACATGCAGCGTTGGGGTTGCAGGCGCAAGCTGGATGCCCAGTCACCTTTAGTCGCACAGTACAAACCATTGAAACCGGTGTCTATCAAGTGGTAGTTGAGTACATCGAAGAGTTGGTTGGACGCATGGCCTTTGACTTTGCCTTCGCACTGATTCAGGCAACTCTTAATGATGCCCCCTTTGATCTAGCCGCCGCCCTCTCAGAACTAGAAGCACTGTATGAGGATGTTCGCCTAGGCCCAAGTACTGGCTCCATCGTAGATGCTGCAATTCAACGCAATATTCCATTCCGCCGTATGACAGAAGGCAGCATGGTGCAATTTGGTTGGGGCAGCAAACAAAAACGTATTCAGGCCGCAGAGACCAGCAACACCAGCGCCATTGCCGAAGCTATCGCGCAAGATAAAGAATTAACCAAAAACCTCCTCACTGCAGCTGGTGTATCCGTGCCCATTGGAGAGGTCGTCACCACGGCTGATGACGCCTGGCGTGCTGCGCAAAAAATTGGCGGGCCAATTGTCCTAAAACCCAAAGACGGGAATCAAGGCAAAGGAGTGGTTGCCAATATTCAAACCGAAGAAGAGGTGCGGGCTGGATTTATCGTAACGCAAGCCTTTGGTCGCGAAACTATTGTGGAGCGCTATCTGCCTGGCGCAGATTACCGCTTGCTCGTAGTAGGCAATCGCTTGTCAGCGGCGGCTCGTCGCGAACCTGCGCAAGTTGTAGGAGATGGGACGCACACGATTGCCGAGCTCGTAGAGATTGAAAATAAAAATCCATTGCGTGGCGATGGGCATGCCACCGCCTTAACCAAAATTCGTTTTGATGATATTGCGCTGGCTCACTTGGCTGGATTAAACCTCTCGCCTCATTACATTCCCAAAACCGGCGAACGGGTACTCTTGCGCAATAACGCCAATCTCAGTACCGGAGGTACTGCTACAGACGTAACAGACGATGTGCACCCAGATGTTGCTGCTAGCGCTATTGCTGCTGCACAAATGATTGGTCTAGACATTGCTGGCGTGGATATTCTGTGCGAAGCCATTTACAAACCCCTTGAATCGCAAGGTGGTGGCATTGTTGAAGTCAACGCTGCACCAGGCTTAAGAATGCACCTCAAGCCTTCTTATGGCAAGAGCCGCGCAGTCGGTGAGGACATCATCAACATGATGTTCCCATTAGGCGAGGATGGACGCATTCCGGTAGTAGCTGTCACCGGCACTAACGGCAAAACCACTACCGTGCGCTTAATCTCCCATTTACTGAATGAGACCGGCTTACGAGTCGGCATGACCACTACTGATGGTGTTTATATCAACAATCGCTTAATTGATTCTGGCGATTGCAGTGGTCCACGTAGCGCTCGTAATGTACTTATGCACCCTGATACAGATGCGGCTGTTCTAGAAACCGCCCGCGGTGGCATGCTGCGTGAAGGTCTTGGTTTTGATCGCTGTGAAGTCGCAGTAGTGACCAATATTGGCGAGGGCGATCACCTTGGCTTAAATTACATCACGAGCGTTGAAGACCTAGCCATCCTCAAACGGGTTATCGTCCAAAACGTATCTCCTACAGGTGCAGCAGTCCTGAATGCTGCCGACCCCATCGTCGCTAAGATGGGTGATGTTTGCACGGGTCGCGTTATCTTCTTTGCACAAAATCAGCACCACCCCGTCATTGCCGCGCATCGTGCTAAAAATAAAAAAGTAATTTACTTTGATGGCACCTATATCGTAGCCTCTAAAGGATCCCGTGTTCTCTTCCGCTTTCCAGTGAGCGAAATCCCATTAACGCAAAATGGCGTACTGGGCTTTCAAGTAGAAAATGTCATGGCTTCGATTGGAGCCGCATGGGCACTTGGGTTAGATGCGGAAAAGATTGCCCGTGGCCTGCACTCTTTTGAAAGTACAGCCAATGCAGTTCCAGGTCGCTTTAACCAATTTCAACATAAAGGGGCAACCGTCATTGCGGACTATGGTCATAATCCGGATGCTATGCGCGCCCTAGCGAGCGCAGTTCAAGCGCTACAACCGAAAAAGAGCCATGTTGTCATTAGCGGCGCCGGAGACCGTCGCGACGAAGACATACGAGACCTCACCCGAATCTTAGGAAATACTTTTGACAGCGTAATTTTGTACCAAGATCAATGTCAACGCGGCCGAGAAGATGGCGAAGTATTGCGACTACTTCAAGAGGGTCTAGTCGGAGCGAGTAAAGCCAAGCAAGTTCAAGAGGTCTATGGTGAATTTCTGGCAATCGATACAGCTTTGAATGGTTTGGCAGAAGGTGATATTTGCCTGATTTTGATTGATCAGGTGGAAGAGTCTTTGGCCTATCTAAAAAACAAAGTTCAGCCTTAAGCATTTTCCTCTCAAATAAGCAAACAAAAAGCCCAATTGTTATTGGGCTTTTGTGCATGAAACTCGCGTGATTAAACCTGAGCGTGGTATTGCTGCAATCGCTCAATTTCCTCTTTTGATCCCAGCATCACCGAAACCCGCTCATGCAAATCGGTGGGGACCAAATCCAAGATCTGTTGATTGCCGTTTGTAGAGGCGCCACCAGCCTGCTCCACCAAGAAACTCATGGGATTTGCCTCATACATTAAACGCAATTTTCCCGGTTTATTTGGCTCGCGTTGATCCCATGGGTACATAAAAACCCCTCCGCGAGATAGGACGCGATGGACATCAGCCACCATTGAAGCAATCCAGCGCATATTAAAATCCTTGTCGCGCTCACCACTGGTGCCGGCGAGGCACTCTTGCACATAACGTCGAACTGGCTCTGCCCAATGACGCATATTGGACATATTGATTGCAAATTCTTTACTTGAATGCGAAATCGTTACAGCACTCTTGATTAATAAAAACTCGCCGGTCTGCTTGTTTAAGGTAAACATCACCACGCCATCGCCCAAAGTCAAAGCCATCGTGGTTTGCGGCCCATAAACGACATAGCCCGCCGCCACCTGATGGCGTCCAGACAATAAAAAGTCTGAGGTCTGCAATGGGGCGCTTGGATCTTGCTTCTGCAGAACCGAGAAAATCGTACCAATAGAAACATTGACATCAATGTTAGAAGAACCATCCAATGGATCAAATAGCAAAAGGTAATCACCCGTACCTTGAACTACTACCGGCAACTCCATTTCTTCAGATGCTAATCCCGCCAAAGATTTGCAGTGCTGAACACCTTCAATCAATAAATCATTAGCAATAACATCCAGTTTTTGCTGAACTTCTCCCTGCACGTTACCTGTTCCAGCCGACCCCAACAAACCAATTAAGGCGCCCTGCGCAACTTCGTGACTTAATGTTGAGCAGGTCTGAGCAACGGCCAAAAGCAATTCTTGCAAACCAGCAGGAATTGCAGCTCCACGAATATTGCTCGTCTCTAGATAGTGCTGAAAAGAGGTATTTAACTGACTCGGGTTGTTCAAAAGGATATTCTCCGTATGGACTGCGTAATGATTGAATAGACTCTATTTTGCCTTGTTCTGCCACCAGACCCTAAGCGGCAACCCCCAAGGACTTCGAAACCACCTCTTTTACATCAGCTGATAAGGCTGGGTGGGCTGCAACCTGCTCCAAGGCAGCACGCATGCCACCTTGATAGGGCGCTGCAAATAAACGCCACCTATCTAAGGCTCGGGCTAAACGGGCTGCTACCTGAGGATTAATCGCATCAAGCGTTAGTACGGATTCAGCCCAAAATGCATAGCCACTACCATCCGCCTGATGAAAGCTAGCAGGATTGCTCATACAAAAAGCATGAATAACACTTCGAGCACGATTCGGATTTCTCCATGCGAATGCCTCATGTTCCTTTAAGCGCATGACAGCGGTCAAAGTGGGCTCAGCACCCTCCAACGGAGGGCGTGTGGCTTGCAAAGCAAACCACTTATCAATCACCAAAGGATCGCCTGCAAACCGGGCATAAAAATCCCCCAAACAAATACCCGCTTGTTTAGAACCATGAATCAATAAGGCCGCTAATGCCGCGTAGCGATCAGTCATATTATTGGCATTCTGATATTGATTGACGGCCATTGCAGACCAAGTCTGACAATCGGCCTCTAACAACATACTGAGGGCTAAATTTTTGAGTGCGCGCTTGCCAGCGCTTACGCCATCAGGGCTAAACTCTCCTGGGGTTTGCATTTGCTGATAGAGGGCGGCCCACTCTAAGCGTAATTCAGTTGCCAAGGCATGCCGGAATGCATGGCGGGCACGATAAATTTCCTGTGGATCAACGCTCGTGCATTGCTCATAAAGATAGCTTTCTGCCGGGAGGGTGAGGGCTAATTCTTTAAAAGCGGGATCCAAGCCGGGGTCTAAGAGTAGCGCACGATATGCTGCAAACAATTTAGCATCTGGCAAGCGATGCTTCAGAATCAACTGCATTGCCAGTTTTTGCCCGGCCTCCCAACGATTAAATGCGTCATCATCACTAGAAAATAGGGTAAGCAAATCCTCCTCACTTTGCGAAAATTCCAACTGAATTGGCGCAGAGAATCCGCGATTGATAGATAAAACTGGGCGTTCAGGAACTCCCTCAAATACCCAAGTTTGCTTTTCCTCTATGAATTCCAGCAATTGCTCCGCTTGCTCTTTGCCCCTTGTCAGCAATCGCATCTTTAGTGGAATATGAAACGGCTTTTGATGTGTTTGCGATACTGTTAAGGCACAGCTTTGGGTCAGCGTTAACTCATAGCGTTGACCCTCCAAGTCATACCGCTCCAACACACTCACCCTCGGGGTGCCTGCCTGGCTATACCAATGCTTAAATTGCGACAAGTCACGCCCATTCGCATCAGCCATGGCTGCTAAAAAGTCATCGCAAGTGACCGCCTGCCCATCATGGCGCGCAAAATACAGATCCATTCCCTTGCGAAAGCCGTCCACCCCAAATAAGGTTTGATACATCCGCACCACCTCTGCACCCTTCTCATACACCGTCACCGTATAGAAGTTATTAATCTCTTGATACTCATCGGGGCGAATTGGGTGAGCCATGGGGCCCGCATCCTCTGGAAACTGTAACTGACGCAATGTGCGCACGTCCTCAATTCGCTTAACCGCCCTGCCAGACTCGCTACCCATCTGGTCTGCCGAGAATTCTTGATCGCGGAAAACTGTGAGCCCCTCTTTTAAAGAGAGCTGAAACCAATCTCGACAGGTAACCCGATTACCCGTCCAATTGTGAAAATACTCATGCGCGACCACGCTCTCAATATTGGCAAAGTCGCTGTCAGTGGCGGTTTCTGGTTGCGCCAATACATATTTGGTGTTGAAAATATTCAACCCCTTATTTTCCATAGCCCCCATATTGAAATCGCCTACCGCGACAATCATGAAGCGCTCTAAATCCAGTTCCAAGCCAAATCGCTGCTCATCCCATCGGATCGACGCAATTAATGAATCCATGGCATGACGGGTTTTTTTTAAGTCATGCGGCTCAACCCAAATTTGGAGTAATTTTTTTGCACCACTGCTACTGGAGATGGTTTCTTCAATACACTCCAGTTTGCCTGCCACTAAGGCAAATAAATATGACGGCTTTGGGAAAGGATCTTCCCAGGTCGCAGAATGCCACCCATTAGCCAATTTCTCGACATCAATTAAGTTTCCATTCGAAAGTAAAACAGGGTATTCCGATTCTCGCGCCTGCAATCGAACGGTATATCGCGCCATCACATCGGGGCGATCTAAGAAATATGTAATTTTGCGAAATCCCTCTGCCTCACACTGCGTGAAAAAATTTCCGTTCGAGACATACAGCCCCATCAAGGAGGTATTTTTTTCGGGCACACAAATGCAGATGATTTCTACAATAAATGAACTGCTACCCTGATTTGGTAAATCATGAATCATTAAGGTTTCAGGCGAAAGCTCAAATTGACGATGTGCCTCACCATTAATCCGCAGACTAACAAATTCCAATTCCTGCCCCTGTAGAACTAATGATTTACCCGGGATATAAGCAGGACCTGGCAGAACTTCCAGGCGACTCTTCACAATCGTTCGAGCAGGGTCTAAGGCGATATCTAAATCGACCTTTCCAAACGTAAAATAAGGGGGCTGATAATCAAGTCGGCGGAAAGTTTGAGGCAGATCAGTTTTCATCAGCCAATTTTAATCGCCCGCGAAGCCTACCCCCAGACTACGGTGGCAATGCCAATCACCATAAAGACGACAGCAGCAAAAGCATGCACCCATTGAATTGGCATCTTTTGGGTAAATTTCTGACCGAGCCAAACAGCAGGCACATTTGCCAACATCATCCCCAATGTGGTGCCAGTCGTTACTGAGACGACATCGGCATATCGAGCCCCTAAGGCAATCGTAGCAATTTGAGTTTTATCCCCCATCTCAGCCAAGAAAAAAAGCCCAGCCGTGAGGAAAAAGATCTGCATCGCGCTATTGGCATCTTTGGGCCGAGAGGTCTCATCAATCTTGTCAGGCACCAAAAGCCATAAGCCGATTGCCAGAAAGCTAATACCTAAAACCCAGCGGAGTCGGTCTGGGCCAATAAAAACTGTCAGCCAGTGACCCAAAAATGCTGCACCCGCATGGTTTGCTATGGTCGAAATGAATATCCCCCCAATAATCGCTGGCACATGCTTGGGATAGCGCGCAGCCAACATTAATGAAAGTAATTGGGTTTTGTCGCCCATCTCCGCCAAGGCCACAACTCCCGCGGAGAGCGTTAATACAGAAAAATTCATGGATTCACTAGACCAAAAAGCAAGCCCCTGGCTTTGCACCATTGCAATGCCAGGGTTCATGCATTTAGCAAAGTATAAAGGGGTGAATGACAACCCTCGACAAGAGTTGCCATTTTCTACCACCTCTCAATCCACTTTAGCTAGGGGTGAACATTAAGCCGCCAGCAAGACCTCTGGCAAAACAAAATCCAAACCCTGAGCCTGCGCTACTGGCTCTGAAGTTAGCATGCCTCCATGCACACTTAAGCCATTGCGTAAATGCGTATTGCGAGATAAAGCGTGCAGGCCATGATTTGCAAGAGCTTCAACAAATGGATAACTAGCATTCGTGAGGGCAAATGTAGATGTTTTAGCCACTGCGCCTGGCATATTGGCAACACAGTAATGCAACACCCCATCAACTAGATAGGTTGGATCTGCATGAGTAGTGGGCTTTGAGGTTTCAAAACAGCCACCCTGATCAATCGCCACATCCACCACTACTGCACCTGCCTTCATTTTCCGAATCTGCTCACGAGTCACTAGTTTGGGGGCGGCGGCCCCCGGCAATAACACGGCACCAATCACTACATCCGCAGCACACACCTCCCGCTCCACCGATAGAGCGTCTGAATAATACGTGCGCACCCGATTACCATAACACGCATCTATTTGCCTAAGTCGATCAATGTCTCGATCAAAAATACAAACATCAGCACCCATCCCTACCGCCATTTGCAAGGCGTTACGCCCAACCACTCCCCCGCCAAGAATAACGACCTTAGCTGGCGCGACCCCTGGCACACCCGCCATTAAGATGCCAAGTCCACCATTTGTCTTTTCTAAATGGGCGGCTGCGGCTTGAATCGACATTCTTCCAGCCACCTCACTCATCGGCGCCAACAAAGGTAACCCGCCATTTGCACCAGTCACAGTTTCATAGGCAATGCAACTGGCACCGGAGCTGATCAATGCCTTTGTTTGCAGGGGATCGGGGGCTAAATGCAAATAGGTAAATAAAATTTGACCTTCATGCAGCATGGCGCATTCTTGAGGTTGAGGCTCTTTGACCTTCACCACCATTTCCGCCTTTTCATAAACTTCAGCTGCGCTATTAATTAAACTGGCGCCCGCCAAACGATACGCCTCGTCGCTTAAACCAATTTGCTCACCTGCGCCACGCTGAATCAATACAGAATGGCCCTGCTTACATAAACCATGAACATTACTCGGGGTTAAACCCACGCGGTACTCATTATTTTTTACCTCTTGAGGAACGCCAACAATCATTCTCCATCTCCCTTATTTAAATACGTTGTGAAATTGTGTTTTCCGATGCAAACCGACGACATAAAACATTGCTAAATACAGTGTTAACAGGCAAGGACCCAGGATTAATGCCACGCGGGCGTCTTCATGAAACCCCATCAAGACCACCACCAATCCAATAAATGCCAATGCAAACCACGTCGAATAAGGCCACCACGGCGCACGGTATTGCAATTGCGCCACCGCCTCTGCACTCAAGGAACGACGGAATTTCAGCTGGGTAAACAGAATGGCAATCCAAACCATTAGGCCCACGAAAGTCACTGCGGCCATGATGTACTGAAAAGCCTTATCAGGCACAAAGTAATTAAGTACAACACCTGTCATGCATACGGCAACCGTTGCCATCACGGCGCGGTGTGGCACACCAAATTGAGACAGCTTTGCAAATGAAGCTGGCGCATAACCATTGACTGAAAGGGCATAAAGGAGGCGACCCCCACTAAATATCCCTGCGTTGCACGAAGATAATGCCGCGGTAATCACCACAAAATTAATCACACCAGCAGCCTCTCTTAGGCCAATGCGCTCAAACATGACGACAAATGGACTGCCATGCTGTCCAACTTCATTCCAAGGAAAGATAGCCAGAATGACTAAGATCGCGCCCATATAAAAAATTAAGATGCGCCATGCGAGGGAATCAATTGCCATAGGAATAGTTTTACGAGGATTCTCAGCTTCACCTGCTGATAATCCAATCATTTCGATACCTACATACGCAAACAAGACCATCTGTAGAGAAAGTAACATCCCACTAAATCCATTGGGGAAGAAACCTCCGTGCTGCCACAAATTGCTAAAACCGAGCGGTTGCCAATCATTGGTAAACCCGAAGAAGATCACGGCTCCACCCAATGCAATCATGGCAACAATCGCCACCACCTTAATTAAAGCGAACCAAAATTCAAACTCACCAAAGACCTTAACGGCAACTAAATTAATGAAACCCATCAGCACAATCGATGACAACGCCCAAATCCATTGCGGCATGTCTGGGAACCAAATCGTCATATAGATGCCAACCGCAGTGACTTCTGCAATCCCTACCACCACCCAATAGGTCCAATACCCCCAGCCAACCATATACCCTGCCAGCGGGCCAACATAGGTATTGGCATAAGCTGCAAATGACCCAGCTACCGGTTCATGGACTGCCATCTCTCCGAGGGTTCGTAAAACAATAAACGCCACGATGCCGGCCAAGAGATAGCCCAGCAGAATTGAAGGCCCGGCAATTTGAATAGCGCTTGCAGATCCTAGAAATAAACCCACCCCAATGGTGGATCCCAATGCCATCAGGCGGATATGCCGCACCTTTAGATGGCGCTTTAAGCCAGTGTGTTCAGTCTGCAAAAGAGACCTCCTTTCAAATGATCGCCAGCAAGATGCCGGCCGAGCAAAGTCTAGGGAGATGTTTGAAGAAGCACTAGAGGGTAAAAATGTCTAAAGTGCTTAAAAGCATAAAAACCAAAGCCTGAAATAAAGGCCTAGCTTGAAATCAGGAGGGATCAGGGATGACAGAGAATTGAAGACGACACAAAGATCAGTAAATTCCTACAGGGAATCCCCTTAGGACTATCGCGCAGTATTGAGGCTTTGATTGGCAGCAATCAAATTTAAAATCTCCGCAGCCGCCGCCAAACCACAGGCAGCCGTAACCATCACGGTCGAGCCATAGCCGGAGCATGCTAAACCGCCACTGGCAGTACCTGCACGTGGCTCATGCGAGTAAATAGCGCGAATCCCAATCTTTTTCTTAAGGTCCCGTGAAAACCCATGCTTCTGACGCAGTTCTTGTCGCACCTTCGCCAGCAATGCATCCTGCTCTGTTTTGGATAGATCATTACAGCGAACAGCAGTGGGATCGGTCTTGCCACCAGCAGCCCCGCACATCACGAGCGCCCGGTTATTTTTTACCGACCACGCCGCCAAAGCAATTTTGGTTTGCACAGAGTCCATTGCATCCAATATGTAAGCATCGCAGGGAATCAAACGATCTAGATTCTCAGGATCCAAAAACTCATCGTGGGGGGTTAGAGTGATATCTGGATTAATTTGGCGGAGACGGTCAGCCATAGCAAGCACTTTTGCCTTGCCATACTGCCCCTCGAATGCATGCAACTGACGATTCGTATTACTCTCGGAAATGTGATCAAAATCTACCAAGACTAAATGACCAATGCCTGTGCGCGCCAATGCTTCTGCAGCCCAAGATCCAACCCCGCCCAATCCAGCGACTACCACCGAAGCATGTCGAAAACGCTCCCGCAATTCTGAGCCATAGAGCCGGGCCACCCCTCCAAAACGACGGTCTTCGATATTGTCTTCTGCCATAGCTTCTCTTTATACTGAAAAAATGAACTCCATTGCCCAACTTCGCAAGAACTATACCCTTGGCCAGCTATCTGAAACAGAGGTTCCCAGTGAGCCCCTGGCTTTATTTCACCTCTGGTTTGATCAGGCAATCAAAGCCGAGTGCCCCGAACCAAATTCAATGACTCTCGCTACAGCTGATGCATGCGGAAATCCATCAGCCCGTATTGTCTTACTAAAAGGCGCAGATCAAGATGGTTTCACCTTTTTTACGAACTATGAAAGCCAAAAAGGGAAAGATTTAGCCGTGCGACCCAAGGCGGCACTACTGTTCCATTGGCATGAATTAGAGCGCCAGGTTCGAATCAAAGGAAATGTTGAGCGCGTTGATAGCGCAGAAAGCGATGACTACTACCACTCACGTCCACCCGCCTCTAGAATCGGAGCCTGGGCATCCCCTCAGAGCGCAGAAATTCCAAATCGCGAATTTCTCGAGGAAGCCGAAAAACGCCTGAAGGAGCAATTTGGGGACGCACCACCGCGTCCAGAGCATTGGGGGGGCTACCGCTTGCGCCCGACAGATATTGAATTTTGGCAAGGACGCCCATCG
>Ga0316230_1002324_pt1 | contig 16761 bp, 11 predicted proteins | sample TBH18025metaG_FD_206004 | JGI IMG/M metagenome (GOLD analysis project Ga0316230, IMG submission 206004) | Freshwater microbial communities from Trout Bog Lake, Wisconsin, USA - TBH18025 | ecosystem: Environmental > Aquatic > Freshwater > Lake > Hypolimnion/Profundal zone | place: USA: Wisconsin...
CGCGTTGCGTGCGCCACGTTGTAGCTATTCGAGGCCAGCGTGTACAGCCGCCCGTTGAAGATATCGTCCAACTCCCGCAGCCGATTCAGATTCATGTCGATAATCGTCGTTTTGGCGCCAAAGCCAAGCGCTATCTTGGCCGCATTGGTGCCCACCACGCCGCCGCCCAGAATCGTCACATGCGCTGGCGGTACACCCGGCACCCCACCCAGCAGAATTCCTCGCCCACCGCGCTCTTTTTCCAGGTAGGTTGCGCCCACCTGCACGCTCATCCTGCCCGCCACCTCGCTCATCGGCGTCAGCAGCGGCAAAGTTCCCTGGCGGTCACGTACCGTCTCGTAGGCAATACCAATCACTTTGGACTCGAGCAGCTTGTCGGTTAGCACCGGCAACGGTGCCAGATGCAGATAGGTAAACAGGACCAGCCCCTCGCGGAAGAATACATACTCCCGTTCAATCGGCTCCTTTACCTTCACCACCATCTCCGCCTTGCCCCAGACGTGGCCAGCCTCACCAACCAGTTCCGCGCCGGCATTCTGGTACTCCGCATCGGTAAAACCGGACTGTGCGCCCGCCTGCGTCTCCACCAATACCTTATGACCTGCCTCAGTCAAAGCCTTCACGCCGGCCGGGGTTACGCCTACGCGGGCCTCATTGTCCTTAATCTCTTTGGGAACGCCAATGATCATCGCAATTTCTCCTGTTTGGGCTCAGTCCAAAAGGGGTTGGATACTGGCCGGGGAGGGCTGACTACTCAAAAAGCCCGGCGCCGGAGTTCTCTCGGAGAATGAAACGTCTGGCGCCGGAAAGCATCCACTTCTGACTGCCCAAGTATCCTACGGCGCAAGCCTCTTCCAATGTGTGCATTTTTTGTGATAAAAGTGCCGCATGGGAACTAAACGTGATCTAAATGTTGACTTACCGCATGAATCATCCATTCTGGCGCCCCAGTCTGGCCCGGAGACTAACCTCGATGAACTGGACGCTGCCATCCTCCGTTACCTTCAGATGAGCGGTCGCGCCACCAACTACGAGGTTGGCGAGGCGGTGGGCCTTTCCGCCTCGGCTGCTTCCCGGCGTATTCAGGCCCTCGAAGCCTCCGGGGCCATTCGTGGCTATCGCGCTCTTATTGACGACCGCATGCTCGGCAAGCGCATGACCGTCTACATCCGCGTCTCGCTGGAGAAGCAGTCGGCCCCGGTGCTGGCTGCATTTGAGGCTGCAATCCGCCGCTCCAAGGGCATTGAATCCTGCCACCTGATGGCTGGCCAGTACGACTACATGCTGGTGGTCCGCGTAGCCGATATCGACGATTACGGACGCCTCCACCAGGTTGAGCTATCCCGCCTGCCCGGGGTCATTCGACTTGAGACCAGCTTTGCGCTCCGTGATGTCCTGGAGGATGCAAAGGCATAGCAGCGCACAGAGCATGCGGAAATTTTATAGATATTGGGAATTGCATAGTGCGGATGACGATTGGCCTCAGCGATGTTGGCCAGTGCCTTTCGAACCTGCTTGCCATGCAACAGTTGGTTTGCTTCGGCCAAGGAAATGGCTGGCCTCTCATATTGAGAAGCCAGCCATCTTGTTTTTGCAGCCAGGTTGCGTTATGCCTTGGTGGCGGAGGTAAGTGCGCCGAGGTCGGCCGCCAGCTTCTCCGTCGAGAAGGCTTCGATCAGATCGCCTTCCTTCAGGTCGCTGAAGCCGCTGAGGCCGATGCCGCACTCCATGCCGTTCGTGACTTCGCGGGCGTCGTCCTTGAAGCGCTTGAGGGAGTTGATCTTTCCCTTGAACACCTGTTCGGTTCCGCGCATTACCTTCACCTCCGCGTCGCGGCGGATGACTCCGTCTTGAACACGGCAGCCGGCAATGGTGCCAACCTTGGGAATGCGGAAGACGTTGATGACCTCAGCGCGACCAAGGTAGTTCTCCTTGAAGGTCGGGTCGAGCAAGCCAAGCATGGCCAGACGCATCTCGTCCTGCAACTCGTAGATGATGGAGTGCAGACGAATCTGGATGCCTTCCTGCTGGGCCAGTTCGGCAGCCTTGCGCTCGGGGCGCACGTTGAAGCCGATGATGATGGTGTTCGAGGCAGTGGCCAGCAGGACGTCGCTCTCAGTAATGGAACCGACGCCGGAGTGGATAACCTTGACACGCACCTTCTCGGTGGACATGCGGGTGAGTGAATCTGCCAGCACCTCGACCGAACCAGTGACGTCGCCCTTGATGATGAGGGGCAGGTCCTTGATGCCGGCGGTGCGGATCTGCTCTGCAAGACCTTCGAGCGATACGCGGGAGCTCTTGGCGAGCTGCGCTTCGCGCTCCTTCATCTTGCGGTACTGGGCAATGCCCTTCGCCTTGTCGCGATCGGCTACCACCAGGAATGTGTCACCGGAGTCAGGCATCGATTCCAGTCCGAGAACTTCAACTGGTGTCGACGGCCCGGCTTCTTCAATGGCGCGACCGCGATCATCAAACATGGCGCGGACCTTGCCGAACGTGTTGCCGACGATGTAGCTGTCGTTGAGGCGGAGGGTACCATCCTGAACCAGAACAGTTGCCACGGCGCCACGGCCACGATCGAGCTTGGCTTCAATAACGGAGCCGACTGCCTTGCGTCCAGGAGTTGCCTTGGGAGCGCGAATATCAGAAACCAGGCAGATCATCTCAAGCAGAAGATCCAGGTTGATGCGCTTCTTGGCGGATACCTCAACGAAGACTGTTCCTTCGTCTCCGGCTGCCCACTCTTCAGGAATGAGCCCGCGATCGGCAAGCTGCTTCTTCACGCGGTCGGGGTTCGCTTCAGGCTTGTCAATCTTGTTGACGGCCACAATGATGGGCACGCCTGCAGCCTTGGCGTGGTCAATGGCTTCCAGGGTCTGTGGCATCACGCCGTCGTCTGCTGCAACTACGATGACAACGATGTCAGTGACCTTGGCGCCACGCGCACGCATGCGGGTAAAGGCTTCGTGACCGGGAGTGTCCAGAAACACGATCTCGCGGCCGGAGGCGGGTGAGCCTTCCTTGGCGAACTTCACCTTGTATGCGCCGATGTGCTGAGTAATGCCTCCAGCTTCGCCAGCGGCAACGTCGGTTTCCCGGATTGCGTCCAGCAGCGAGGTCTTGCCGTGATCGACGTGGCCCATGACGGTAACGACAGGAGAGCGCGGAACTTCGAGTTCGCCAGTGTTGTCGGCTTCGAGCACTTCTTCGATTGCCTGGTTGGCGATCTCTTCTTCGTAGCTGATGACGGTGGCGGCAGCGCCGAACTTGGCGGAGACATCCTTGATCATCTCGGCGTCGAGGGACTGGTTGACCGTAACAAAGACACCGCTCATCAGAAGAGTGGCGATCAGGTCCTTGGCGCGAACATCAAGCTTCTCTGCCAGGTCCTTTACGCTGATGCCTTCAGTAACCGTAATTTCGCGGGTGATGGGAAGCGGCTCGCCGCCATATTGCACCCCGCCGTAACGTGGCGGTGGCACAAAGCCCTTCATTGGGCCTTCCTTCGTCTTGGGATACTGCGGGCGTCCACCACGGCCCCTGGAAGGAGCACGCTGCGGACGGGGCGCTTCGCCGGTTGGAGCAGCGCCACCAGCGCCAGGACGTGCGCCGAAGCCGGGACGGGGCGGTCCGCCAAATCCAGGGCGTGCGCCAAAACCGGGACGTGCGCCGGGCGCTCCAGTTCCGCCGGGGCCAGCGTAGCCACCAGGAGTAGTGCGGGTCGGATGCTTGGGCCGAGGGCCGCCAGGGAACTGGCCGGGAGCTGAAGGCCCGCCGGGCGTGCGCTGCGGATAACTGCCGGGGGCTCCAGAAGGACGGCGGTCAAAAATAGGCTTGCCACGCTGGATTCCCGCGCCAGGTGCCAGGTTTCCAGTCGCTGGGCCGAGGTTTGAAGGCGGCAGAATGGGAGCCTTGTAGACCGGCCTGGGGCCGGTTTGAGGCATCACCATGCGACGTACAGGCGGCGCGGGCGGACCCGGCGCAACGTGCGGCTTGGCAGCAACTTCAGCAACCGGTGCAACGGCGGACTCAGCAGCAATTGTGGGTACGGGAGCTGGCGCTTCAGCAGCGGCAGCGGGCGCTTCAACGGCGACCGGGGCTGCTACTGCAACGGGCTCCGCCACAACGGGGGGAGGCGCGACAACGGACGCCTCGACCACCGGAGCCGGGACAACGGCGGCAGGCGCTTCGGCAGGCTTGACGGCGACGACAGGCTTTTCAGCCGGACGTGGCTGCTCTTCCTTGACGGGAGCGACAGTCGGGGCCACCGCAACAACCGGGGGCTTGACGACCACGGCAGCAGCTGGCGGCGCAACCACAACAACAGGGCGCGTGGGAACTACCGCGCCAGCGGGAGCCTTGGCAACAACCGGGCCGACTGGCGGACGCGAGGCAATCGCCGGGGGCGCTGGAGGATGAATGATCTGTGGTGCGGAGCGAGGCTGGGGAACAATCCTGCGCGGCTCCGGACGGACCGGCGGCGGGGCAACCACTGCGACTGGAGGGGTAGGAGGCGCAGTCCTGACGGGAGGGTGTACGACGGTCGCGACCGGCGCCTTGGCCGGAATCTGCGGGTGACGTGCTCCGCCCTCATCCTCCATCTTCTTGGCCAGGATGGCTTTGAGTACGTCGCCTGGCTTGGAGATATGAGAGAGGTCAATCTTGGGTGTGATGGCCTGGGGTGCACGCGAGGACGATGCGCTAGCATGACCTGCAGAGCGCAAACCGCGCTCAAAATGCGTGCGAACCTTTTCTGCCTCATCGGACTCCAGGGAACTGGAGTGTGTCTTACCGGTGGCCAGGCCGAGCTCCGCCAAAATGTCAAGAATCTGTCTGCTCTTGACTTCCATCTCTCGCGCGAGATCGTTGATACGAACCTTACTCATCCGCCTCTTTTCAAATTGTGCTGCCCACAGCCCTTAGTTGCTCATGGCTACCTCGTGGCAATGGTTGCTCAAAAAACTTCCATTATCGTTCGATTGGCTTTGAAGGATTGGGCGCATACTACGCGCCGTCCTCTTTGGCCGCCTGCTCTTCCGTTATTGCACTTTCGGTTTCAATCTCTTCCGGCGCCTCATCGGCATCGGGTACGCCTTCCACAGCCGCCTCTTCCAAGCTGACAGAGTCGCCATCCGATTCAACTGAGGCCACGCTTTCAGCCTCTTCCAGCACTTCGGCGGCGTTTTCAGCTTCAGCTTCTGCGTCCGCCACTACCGCGGGGGCATTCTCGATTTCAGCTTCTCCGGGCTCTGTTGTTGCAGGCGCTTCAGGCACGTGGCCCTCTTCGCCTTCTTCAAAGTGGCCGAAGTAGTGGCGAACGGCCACCGAAATCTTCTCAAGCGTCTTTTCGCCGATGCCGGGAATCTCTTCGAGCTGCTCGGGCGTCATGTCGGCGAGAGACTCAACTGTTGTGATGCCCGCCGCAACCAGCTTCTGAAGAATGCCGTCACCCAGTTCCGAGACAGCCTCAATGGGAGTGGCGGGACCGCCGGTGAGGTCTTGCATCTGCTGCTCGACTTCCTGGCGCTTTTCCTCTTCGCTCTTGATATCTATCTTCCACCCAAGAAGCTTGGCGGCGAGCCGCACGTTCTGGCCCTTCTTGCCAATTGCGAGCGAAAGCTGAGTATCGTCGACGATCACTTCAAGCTGCTTGTCAGTCAGATCACTGATAGACACGCGGCTCACCTTGGCGGGCTGCAGTGCCTTCTCGGCGAAGGTGGTGATCTCGTCCGAGTACTCGATGATGTCGATCTTCTCGCCGCGCAGCTCGCGGATGATCGACTGGACGCGCATCCCCTTCATGCCAACGCAGGCGCCTACCGGGTCAACGTCCTTATCGCGGCTCTGCACCGCAATTTTGGTGCGCTCGCCAGCCTCACGGGCAATGGCCCGGATAACAACGGTGTTGTCGTAAATCTCCGGAACTTCCGATTGGAAGAGGTTCGAGACCAGCTCAGGGGCGGCGCGGGAGACGATTACCTGCGGTCCCTTTGCTGCGCGGTCCACCTTGAGCAGCACAACGCGAACGCGCTCGCCGATGGAGAACTGCTCAAGACGCGATTGCTCGCGCTTCGGGCAGCGTGCCTCCGCCTTGCCGAGGTCATAGATAACATCCTGGCCTTCGATGCGCTTTACAGTGGCGTTGAGTACTTCCTTTTCGCGGTGCGCGTATTCATTGAAGACCGTGTCGCGCTCTGCTTCCCTGACTTTTTGAAAAATGACCTGCTTGGCGAGCTGGGCGGCGATGCGGCCCAGTGGGCTGGTATCGCGATACATACGGATTTCAGAACCCACTTCGACGCCGGGAGCCAGCTCGCTGGCAGCCTCAAGCGTGATCTGGTTCAAGGGGTCTTCCACCTGTTCCGCGTCCGCGACAACCGTTTTGTAAATGTAGGCCGTGATTTCGCCGGTCTCTTTATTCAGTTCCCCGCGCATGTTTTCCTGGGTTTTGTAGAACTTGCGCGTCGCCAGGGCAATGGCTTCCTGAACCGCGTCAACAACGATGGCGGGGTCAATGCCCTTTTCCTGGCTGAGGAGCTCGATGCTCTGATACAAAACACTGGCCATACTTTTCTTACTCTCTCAATTGCTGCCCGGCGGCAAAAATCAGGCTTCGATCCCTTCAGCCGGTTCAGTTGGGTTTAGAGAAGGGGTAAAGCTTGTCACCTTCTCCTGTTTCAAGTTTCCGGGCGCCAGCGGCGTCCAGAGAAGATCTTAGATTTCAGGCACCAGTTGCGCCTTTTCAACGTTGCTCAGCGCTATCTCGACGGTGCTAACGCCAGTCTTGCGGCTCTTGCTGTTCTGCTTCACCGCGTTCAGGTCCAGCGTGATGCTCTTCTCGGCACTGGCCTCATCGCCCGCGATCAGACGCCCCTGCCAGTGGCGGTTGTTGCGGATAGCCTCAAAAGTCTGCACTTTGACCAGGCTGCCCCGGAACCGCTCAAAATCATTAGCCTTGCTTAGCTTGCGGTCTAGACCCGGAGAGCTGGCTTCAAGAGTGTATTCCGCGCCGGGAATCAGATCTTCCACATCAAGCAGAACGCCAAAATCACGGCTGAAGGCGGCACAATCCTCGTGCGTAACTCCGGATAACTGCTCTACGCTGAGCGTCCCCTCAACCAGGCGCTCAGGAAGATCCTCGGCTCCGGCGGCGATGGCGGCTTTCAGTTGTGCGCGGCCTTCGGCATTCTTTTCCAGATAGATGCGAAGGGTACGCTCTTTCGCTGGCCCAATGAACTCGAGGTCCACCACGTCCAGTCCATGAGAGGCGGCCACCCTTGCCGCTGCCGATCGGATTGCTTCAAGCTTGACTGCCATCGTTCCTTTGCCCCAGCAGGCCAAAATCACTCACTGAGGACCCCGCACGTACGCCGCCTTTGGGCGGTTATTTTCGGAGCGTTCACCCCGGTGAATTTGCCGCAAATAAAAAGTGGGCTATAAGCCCACTCATCTCTCCGCCAGCCGGTGCGCACACGGTGTTCTCTGACGGACAAATTCGTCTGCATCCTTAGCATAAGGCCAAACGCACGGAAATTCAATGGGGAAGGGGAGCGAAAGGGGCTAAAACCGCGTGACAGGTGCTTGTGCACCTGTAAATCTGCAATACTTGCGGCCGTGAACCCAAAAGCTGTCCTCGGTGCCGTCGCGCTTGCCGCAGGACGGGGCGTTTTTGTGCCCGCTCCGGGAGGCGCGGATTGTGATATCGAGAGAAGTGTTGCGAATCAGCGGCAAGAAGGTTGTGGTGGACTATGACTTCCGCAACGACACCAACGAGGATGTGACGACTGAGGTGTCGGAGACGCTCCCGTCCAAGCAATCTTTTGAGCCGTTTCGACTGTGGGTTGACGGTAAGCCAGTGAGCTACCAGACCAAGAGCAAAGCGACGCTCGGTGACCAGTCCGCCTGCGCGCAGAGCAGGCTCTATATCGATGGGTAGTTGCGTGTAGCCTTTGCTTCGCCTGTGGATCGAGCCCCCGTGCCACTCCACAGAACATTTCCGTTTTGCACCGGGGAGCGCGAAAGACGACAATAACGGAATGAAATTGTTCCGGAGTGGAGTGCTTTTGTTCCTGGCAGCTTTGGCGGCCATACCCGCGCTGAACGCGCTGGAGAAGCAGCCTGCCAGTGTTTACCACGCGCGGCGGGTGGCGCTGGGCGCCAGCTTGCATGGCGGAGTGGCGGTTCTGTTTGCAGCCCAGGAGCCGGTTCTGGACTTTATGCCCTACCGGCAGGATGAGGATTTCTTTTATCTGACCGGGTGGACGGAGCCGGGAGCGGCGCTGCTGGTGGTGGGCGAGGCTCCACAGGCGGCAACTCCGCGCGCATACAGGGAGATTCTGTTTCTCCCCACGCGCAATCTGCGCCTCGAGAAGTACACCGGAGAGAAGCTGGATGCGGCTACGCCGGGCGTGGCCCAGAAGACGGGCGTGGACTCCGTTGAAGCAATGACGGAGCTGCCGGCAGAACTTAACAAGCTCATGGCGGCAGATCGGCGTCTGGTGCGGAGTGTGTGGGCGCAGCCCGCAAGCGCCACGGCCAAGGCTCTGCTCGGGTTTACAGCGGCCACAATGGGAATGGACGCCAGCGACTCGGCGCGCGATGTGACCAGTTTGACGGCCGCGTTGCGGATAGTGAAGGATGCGGGCGAAATCGCACTCCTGAAGAAGGCTTCAACCGCTTCAATCGAGGCCCAGCGCGTAATGATGCGGGCAGTGAAGCCGGGCGTGACGGAGCTGGCTGTGGCCGGCAAGTTGACGGCGGCGTGGATGGAGAACGGCTGCGAGCGGCCCAGCTACGCACCCATTGTTGGGTCGGGCATCAACTCCACTACGCTCCATTACGATGCAAACTCGCGCACCATTGAGGACGGCGACATCGTTGTGGTGGATGCGGCATGTGAGTTCTCAATGTACGCCTCGGACATTACCCGGACGGTGCCCGCCAACGGGCGCTTTTCGGCGCGGCAGCGGGAGATTTACGACATAGTTCTGGCGGCGCAGCAGGCGGCGGTAAATGCGTTTGTGGCAGGCAAGTCAAAGATCAACGACTTCAACCACAGCGATCCGGATTCGCTTGATCTTGCGGCTTACAACTACATCAACACCCACGGAAAGAGCCTGGACGGCAAGCCGCTCGGCCAGTACTGGCTGCACGGGCTCGGGCACATGGTGGGTATCGACGTGCACGATCCGGCGGATTATCCGGCGGTGCTGAAGCCGGGCATGGTCTTCACCATTGAGCCCGGAATCTACATTCCCGAGGAGAAGTTGGGAGTGCGGATCGAGTGCGACTTTCTGGTCGGGCCGGATGGAAAGCTGATCGATCTGGATGCGGATCTTCCGCACACTGCTGCGGACGTGGAAGCGGCAATGCATGGCAAATAGTCAGGACGAGATGGACCCGCGGGACGAAGTGGAATCAGACCAGTTGCAACTGCTGGGCCGCGCCTTCAGCGAGCAGTTGCTCGCCTGCCTGGACGAGTGCGCGCGGGGACGCAAGGGCTTGTTCTCTGGCGTCGAATTGCTGGGCGATGAGGATGGGCGCGGGTGGCCGGAGGCAGAGCGGTTGCGAGAGCTGGCGATGGCGCTGCAGGGAATTTATGCGCAGCAGGAAGAGCGGAATGCGCTCTGCGACGAGTTCCTGGATCTGTGTACGATCCATGGCGAAAGCAATCCCGGAGAACGAAGGCTGGCTCGGACGTTTCTGGAGCGGATTGAGCGGGGCGATGTCGGCACACCGACCCAGGAGGAGAGAAAACTTTGGTAGTACTGCATGCATTTTTAGCGCTGGTGGCGGGGTTTGCCACCATGGCCTTGTTGGTTACGGCGCTTACGGCTCTGCTGACGCGGCTCACGCCCAGCTGGGTGGGCGACCCAGGAAAGCCTGAGTTGGGATATATGTTTGTTAATCTTGGCTACTCGTTCTTGGCGGCGGCGGCGGGGGGCTACGTAACCTCAGTCGTGGCTGCCGCGAACCCGCTCTACCACGTGCTGGCCCTGGGAATTGTGGTGCTGGTGCTCTCGGCTCTGAGCGTAATGCAGTTGCGGGGCAAGCAACCGGTCCGCTACCAGTTGGCGCTGGTGGCGTTGACGCCGCTGGGGGTTATGGCTGGCGGGTTGGTGCGCCTGCGCATCCTGGGGATTTTGTAGACCGGCAAGTTGGTATTCCGGTTCATGCGATTAGCTAGACTGCTTCTGAGTGAGCACCAAACAGCGAAGGCCGGAGCAACTGCTCCGGCCTTCGCTGTTTGGTGCGGGTGTTTGCCTATCCCTGGATATCGAATTGCTCCGGGTGCAGGGTGGCGTCGCTCTTGACGAGGATGTTCTTGCCAACCAACTCCTCAAACTCCGTAAGCCAACTGGCGTTGTTTGACTTGAGCACTTTTACAGTCTCGGGGTTGACGCGGAGCAGAACGTCGGCGCCCTCGAAGTGCTTCTTCATCTTGCGCAGCTCAGTGTAGATCTCATTGCAAACGGTGGTCGGGCTCTTGACCATGCCCGTTGCCTGGCAGGTTGGGCACGGGACCGAGAGCGTCCGTTCCAGAGACTGCTTGACGCGCTTGCGGGTAATGGCAACAAGTCCAAAGTCGTTGAACTGGAGAACCTTCGTCGGGGCGCGGTCGCTCTTGAGCGCTTCTTCCAGGGCGGCCATCACCTTGAACCGGTTCTTACGTTCGTCCATATCAATGAAGTCGATGACGATGATCCCGCCCAGGTCGCGGAGGCGAATCTGGCGGACGATCTCAGGGACTGCATCGAGGTTGGTCTTGAGGATGGTATCTTCAAGCCGCGCCGACTTGCCGACGTATTTGCCGGTGTTGATGTCGATGGCCACGAGGGCCTCAGTCTGGTTGATGACGATCGAACCGCCGGACTTGAGCCAGACCTTGGAGCGCAGCGCCTTTGAGATCTCGTCCTGAATGCCGAAGTGCTCAAAGAGCGGCGTTTCCTTGGTGTAGAGCTTCACGCGGCGCACCAGCGACGGAGAGAAGCGGTTCAGGAAGCGCACGATGCGCTCGTAGTCCGCTTCGCTATCCACCCAGATGTTGGAGAAGTTGCTGCTGACCTGATCGCGAAGGATGCGCTCGATGAGCGAGAGGTCGTGATAAATCAGCGCGGGCGACTTGGAGCTGTCAGAGCGCGTCTTGATGTCGTTCCAGAGGTTCATCAGGAACCGAAGGTCGGCGCGGAGGTCTTCTTCCGACGCACCCTCGGCTGCGGTACGGACAATGAGGCCGCCCGCGGAGTCGCCGCGCTCGTTGATCAGAATCCTCTTCAGGCGATGACGCTCTTCATCGGAGGCAATCTTGCGGCTTACGCCAACGTGCGTAACCGTAGGCATGAAGACCAGGAAGCGGCCGGGAAGGGCGATGTGCGATGTGATGCGCGCACCCTTCTTGGCGATCGGCTCCTTGGCAATCTGGACCAGAATCTCCTGACCGGGCTTCAAAAGGTCAGAGATGATGGGCAGGTCAGAGGTCTGCATCGAGCGGCGCGAGGGTCCGCGGCCACCTCGGTTAGGCGGAGGAGGCGCTGCTTGCGCGCCACGGCCTCGCCGTCCGCGAGTGCCGCGCTCGCCGCGACGCTGCTGTCCGGCTGCTTCGCCGGTCGAGGGCTGTGCTTCCGCAGAGGCGTCGTCATCATCCTCGTCGAAGGACTCGTCTTCGCCGCCCTTTTCGTCAAAGTTCAACTGGATGCGGTGGTCGAGGTGAGCTTCCTGAAGCATCTCCCCCAGGTCGCCGGTGCGCAGATGGGTAGGAAGGGTCTCTTCTTCAAAATCGTCGATTTCGTGCGCTTCAGGCTTGTTGCGGCGATGATGAGGTGTCGCTTCAAACTCCTCGCCATCTATCACTTCTTCTTCAATGTGGCCGGTGCCGGGGGCATACGCTGAGACGGATGCAACCGAAGCGCCTTTGGCAGGTGCCTCTTCTTCCTTCTTCTTCTTGCCCAGGCCAAACAGGCGGAAGCCTGTGGGCGGTACTGGGTCAACGTTGTGAGATGCGGAGGCGTCGGCTTCCGGCTCGGCTGCTGTTCCCTCGGGCGCTGCTTCCGCTTCGACTGGCTCAACTACAGATTCCAGAACCAGATGGTCCTCTTTGAGTTCGGGGACGAGGTTTGACTCCTCAAATTCCTCCGGGGCTGCTGGAGGAGCAAACTCTTCTGTCTCTTCGACGAATTCTTCTTCCTCTATCTGATCCGGCGCAGAACCGGAAGGCGGAGCTTGAGGAGTTGCGACTTCTTCAACCTCCGGCTCGGCCTCGCGGGCGCGATGTTTTGAGAGTGACTCACCGGGGAGCAGGCCGCTGCCGTCCCACTCGATCGGAGACTCAATGAGCGTGGCGGGCTTGAAGAGACTCGACGCCATGACGTGCGATGGAGCCTCTGGCGCGGATTTGGGAGCCTCTTCGACCGGAGTGCCGCCGTACTTGGAAAGCGACTCGCCCGGAAGCACAAAGGGAACAGGGGCAGCAGACGACTCGCGGGGAGCGCTCGCGGCGGGAGCCGACCACGCCTGCGCGGGTTCAGGTGCTCTTTGCGCCTCTGCAACTGGGAATGCCGACGCCTGAATCTCCGGCGCGAACTCAGCTTCAGGCACCTCAGGAGCGATATGGATGGTCTCTTCGGATTGCGCTCTACCTTCAGCCGGAACCGCGGAACCGCGTGCGCCGCGGCGATTGCGGCGTCCACGCCAGCGGCGAGCGCCGCTGCCGCCTTCCTGCTCGTCGCCAGCTTGATCCTGGGTCACAAAGGGCTCAGCTGCGGGGGCAGAGATTTCAATTGTCTCTGCGGCTGCTTCTTCCACCGGACGACGTTCTCTCGGGGCGCGGTCCTGGCGGGGCTCCTGCTGCTTTTGGCCGGAGCGGGCTTCCTGGCGGCCTGCGTTACGTTCCGGAGCGGCAGCCGCGTGCCGAACTTCGCGGGGAGCCTGGTTGGCTCCGCTGGCGGCGGCTTTTTCAAGCTCATCCGTCTCTTCGGGGTCTTCCAGCTCCATGAAGTCAGTTACATAGAGGAAGGCGTCGCGCTCTAGGCCAAGATCGACAAAGGCGGACTGCATACCAGGCAGGACGCGGGTGACGCGCCCGTTGTAAATAGACCCTGCCAGGGTGTACTCGTTTTCGCGTTCGTAATAAATTTCCGCGAGCTGATCGTCTTCAAGAATTGCAAGCCGCGTTTCATGCGGCGTGCTGGAGATACAAATCTCTTTTGCCATCGTACCTTTCCGTCCGGCAGCTTATGGCTGCCGGTACCCGCGGCAAGGAGGGATGAAGATGCGCAAGACCGGAAGGCGTGGGGATGTGCGGAAAGGATGACCTGAAAGACGCTGCCGTAGCGGCTGCCACTCGGCTGCCAGCCCCTGGGGGCGACAAGCTGTGTGGGATGTTCCTGAGAACAAGCCGAAGGAGCTGATTGAAGCGGTGATCCGATTGCAGAGATTTTGTGGCCAACCAAGCCGGTATAACCGGCGGGGCCGTTACCACGCTGGCGAGTGCATGGCAGTACCGCGTGAGAAGAGCGAGGCAAAAGTGCCCAAATGCTCTCACGCGATCCATGCAACCTGTAGGCCGCCAACGGTTTTCCCGTCTCTGCGTGCTCATGAACCCAATCCTGCCGGGCGTGCGGTCCATCGGGACCTGGCCGGCGAAATACTTGAAAATACTTCACTTGCGGACCGGACAGTTCCGGAAATCGCAAGAGGTGAACCTTTACAGCAACGGCTGGCCCTAAAGCCAGACCGCCTTAATTTACGAACCGGCGCATGCGGACATTCATCGCCGCACCCAGAGCCAGGAAGGTAAACAGCACCGAAGACCCGCCGTAACTCATTAACGGTAAAGGAATTCCGGTGACGGGCATAAAACCGATGACCATGCCGATGTTGACCGCAATCTGAAAGGTCAACACAGCCACAACTCCCATGATAATCAGAGAGCCAGACAGGTCTGCGGCTGTTTGAGCGTTCTGAATCAAACGCATCAATATGGAAAAGTATAGCAGCAGGACAAAAATCGCGCCGACGAAGCCGTGCTCCTCACTGAAGGCAGCAAAAATGAAGTCGGCGTGGGGAATGGGGAGAAAGTCCCCTTGCGTCTGCGTGCCCTTCGCGGAACCCTGGCCAAGAACTCCACCTGAACCAACGGCGATGAGCGATTGTTTGAGTTGGTAGCCGGTCCCCTTCGGATCGTTATCCGGATTGACGAAGCTGGTTAGACGCGCCTTCTGGTACGGCTTGAGTATCTTGCCGCTCGTCCAGGCTCCACCCACAAGCAGAGCGCCCACGGTGCCGAGAATTAGCGCCTGGCGGATATTGATGCCGCCCAGGAACAGCCCCGCAAAGAGGATAGGCGTATAGGTCAAAGTGGTTCCAAGGTCGGGCTGCTTGATCACCATCAGCATCGGAATCCCAACCAGTACAAAGGCCTTGAAAATATCTTTCCAGGTGAGCGAGCGTCCGCCAAGGTTCGCGAAGTACCGCGCCATCACCAGAATAAGAACAAGTTTGACCCACTCGGAGGGCTGGAAGTGCATGGGACCAAGCCGTATCCAGCGCCTGGCGCCAAGCACCTTCTGCCCAACGGCCAGCACCGCAACCAGAGACACAAGACAGACGCCGTACGCCCACGGCGCCCAATCCAGAAGACGGTGGTAATCGATCTTGGCGAAGAGAAACATCGCGATCAGCCCGCCGGCGATCCAGAACATCTGCTTGGTATGGAAGCCGACATATTTGGTGTGCAGCGTGGCCGAATAGATCTCAAGAACAGAGATGGAGCACAGCAGGAGCACCATGGCGAGCAAGGCCCAGTCGAAGTCGCGAAAGCTCAGTATGCGGCGCATACGGGTTATTGTCCCTTCCGGTCGATCGCTGGCTGTGCAGGTTTAAGTGGTGTTTGCGGAACGGCAGGGTGAGACGCCTTGGAAGCCGCTGCGCCGGATTTGCGAACCGCTTGGGTTGAGGTGTGCGCTTCCGGGGTGGCGTGCGCAACAATCTGGCCGTTCTGCACCAGAAAGTGCCCCGCCTGCATCACGGTTTTGCTGTCCTTATTTGCGCCGCTGGCAGGCGTGGTCCAGACTGCGGCCATTTCGGCCGCGGGAGCTGCCTTTTGGGGTACAAGGTTGTTGGCCAGGCGGCGCTGCTTCTCAACGTATGCAGACACAATCTTCGCGCCAATGCGGGCTGGATAGTAGCTGAATTCGCCATTTTGCCAAAGCACGGCGACCACCAGTTCGGGGTTCCGGCGAGGCGTGACGCCAACAAACCACACGTTCGGATTGTTGCTTCTGCTCTTGCCCATGCGCCCCAGGGCTTCATGGCTCATCACTTGGGCGGTGCCGGTCTTCCCGCCAAAGTCGATGCCCTCAAGATGTGCGGACGCGGCGGTATGGAAGTAGCCCGGTTGGGTAACCTCTGCCATGCCATCCGTTACGGTAATCCAGTTCTCAGGGTCGATGGGGAGGTCGGCAGAACCGGCGCCCGGAAAGCTCTCCTGCATGGCCTTGCGAAAATCCAGGGGCAACTCGTCCGGAGCAACTACGTGGGGGCGCACCAGGTGACCGCCCGAGGCGATGCCGCCGATCACGCGCGCCAGTTGCAACGGCGTAGCTTCCACAGCGCCCTGGCCAATCGCGACATCAAGCGTCTCATCGGGATACCAGCGTGCATGGTAGTTCTTGAGCTTCCATTGCGCAGAGGGCATGAGTCCGGGCTGTTCGCCGGGCAGGTCGATTCCAGTCTTCTGCCCGTAGCCAAAGGCTGTGGCATACTTTGCGATTCTGTCGATGCCGAGCTTGTCTCCCAGCATGTAAAAGTAGGTGTCGCAGGAGAAGGGGATGGCGTTGTGAATATCCACCGCGCCGTGGTGCTCGTCGCAATGGTGGAAGAATCCATAGGGGCCCCAGCCACCGGGACAATTGATCTTTAGGTTCTGCGCGATGCCCTCTTGAAGGCCTGCCACAGACATCAGAATTTTGAATGTGGACCCTGGCGCTAACTGCGCCTGGATCGTCTTGTTCATCAGCGGGTGGTCGGGGTCAGAGATCAGCTTGTTCCAATCCAGGCGTTTGATGCGGATGGCGAAGGCGTTGGGGTCAAAACTGGGACGGGAGACCATGGCGAGGATATCGCCGTTGCGAGGGTCCATCGCAACGACTGCCCCGGTGCGGCTGCCGAGTGCCAACTCTGCCGCCCGCTGCAGATCGTTGTCGATAGTGAGCTTCAGGTCCTGGCCAGGTGTTGCGTGTTGGGTGCGCAGATATCCAACCTCGCGTCCATGGCTGTCTACAATCACATCCTTTGAGCCATCCTGTCCACGAAGCAAGGCGTCGTAGGTCTCTTCCACGCCGGCCTTCCCCACAACGTCTCCAGGTTCGTAGTAAGCAAAACGGGGATTATTGAGGTCTTCTTCGCTGACTTCGCCAACGTAACCAATCAAGTGGGCGGCAAAGCCGTCGCGCGGGTAGAGGCGTCGCTCCTCATCAACGGTTTCCAGCTCTGGCAGTTCGTTTCGGTGAGCCTCGATGAAAGCCTGTTCATCGGCGGTAATGTCCTGCTTGATAGGGATGGGCTGGTATCCGGGAGAAGCGTGGAAACGGCGCAGGGTGGCGCGTAACTGCTCCAGATCCAGATTCAGGCCGTGGGCGATCAGTGGTAGGTCTGCTTCGACGTTCCGGCTCTGCTCGCGCACCAGAAAGCAGGAGACCGAGGGGTAGTTATCAACCAGGATGCGGCCCTCGCGGTCAAACAGCTTCCCGCGGGCCGCCA
>Ga0316230_1002326_pt1 | contig 16747 bp, 20 predicted proteins | sample TBH18025metaG_FD_206004 | JGI IMG/M metagenome (GOLD analysis project Ga0316230, IMG submission 206004) | Freshwater microbial communities from Trout Bog Lake, Wisconsin, USA - TBH18025 | ecosystem: Environmental > Aquatic > Freshwater > Lake > Hypolimnion/Profundal zone | place: USA: Wisconsin...
AACCATCTGAAGACCACCTTCCTGCACGATGGTCGCTCGGAACGTCCTACCGTAGTTTATGGCGAAGTGATCAAGGATTTGATCGCGTAACTACTTGTTGATGACTGGCGATCAGCTGACGATCGCCGGGCTGTACATATTTTCTATATTGATCTGATAAGGGCTGCGTAATTCACCGTTGTTCGATGGGTACTATCCGTATGCGTAAATTGATGTTGTTTTTTGCTTTTCTCACGATAACCGGCAGTGTTGCTGCAATCACCCTTGATGAGGACTACATGCAAAGTATGGAAGACCGGCAAAAAAGCCTGTCAGCCAATATTGGCATTCAAAACGCTAAAGGGGCAAATGAAGATGCCAAGGCAATGATGGAAATGTTTGCTGATGTTTCTGATTATTACGTGCAAAAGGGTAATGCGCAGGATGCGGTGGACTGGTCAAATAAAAGTCGCGAACTGGGCTCTGTGATTATCAAATATCTGGCTGTCAAGGATTTCGATAATGCCACGGTGTCAGCCACCACGATGGCCAAGACCTGCAAGGACTGCCACCGGCTTTACAAGAAAGATAAATAAGTAATATCTTATAAGGATACAACATGAAACGATTGTTATTGGCGACTTTGCTGTGCGGCGCGCTGCCAGCCATGGCCGCTTTGCATGAAGGCGATACAGCTCCGGACTTCAAAACACCGGCATCGCTTGCAGGGAAAACGATTGATTTTTCACTCAAAGCCGCTTTGAGTAAAGACATTGTCGTACTCTATTTTTATCCGTCAGCTTACACGGGCGGATGCAATATCGAAGCGCATAATTTTGCAGATAACAGCGCTAAATTTGCCGATGCCGGCGCCCGCGTCGTTGGCGTCTCACTGGATAGCATCACCCGCTTGAATGATTTCTCGGCTGATCCCGATTATTGCGCCGGTAAAATAGCCGTTGCTTCCGATGCGGATGGCAAAATTACCAAAGCGTATGAAATTGCCGTTCGTGATGCTCAACCTGGCAAAAAAGATACACGCGGCGCGGAGATTGATCATGGTTTTGCCGAACGCGTCACTTATATCATCACGCCGGACGGCAAAATCGCCGCCACACTCAGCGCACTCACCCCAGCTCAGAATGTAGCTAAGTCACTTGAAATTGTTCAGCAGCTATCCGATGCCAAAAAGGCCGTCAATTGGTAGGCACGGCGCTGTTGCGCAAGCTGCCTGGCATGCTGCTGGTTTTGGGCGTGCTGGCGACCCCCGTTGGCTCAAGCGCTGCTGAGCCGTCGGCGGCGCAGGAGATCGGCGCGGGAAATGCGCAGTTCGGCAAACAAAAGGTGCAGAGTGAAAATTGCCAGGAATGTCACGGCCTGAATGGCGTCGGCCTGGCTCCTTCAGCCCCCAAGCTTGCCGGACAATATGCCAATTACCTCGTTAAGCAGTTACAGGATTTTCAAAGCGGGGCGCGTCGTCATCCGGTGATGACTGCCATGGCGGAAAGTCTTAGCGATGATGACCGTGCCGATATTGCCGCCTGGTTTTCCAGCAGCCAGCCTATGAGCGGTAGCGGCGCGATTCCGAGTCTGATTGCCAGAGATCTTTTTATAAGGGGCGATTTCAACAGAAATATTTTGCCCTGCAAAAGCTGCCATGGCGAGACAGGCCGGGGGCAATATGCCGAGACCGGCAGTTATCCCGTGATAGGCGGCCAGCACATGATTTATTTGCGCGAACAGTTGCGCAACTGGCGGGCTGAAATTCGCACCAACAGCGCTGGCGGCATTATGAACAGTATCGCTAAAGCCTTAAGCGATGAAGAAATTGAGGCACTGGCAAGTTATATTTCCGGAATGTAAGGTTGCCACTCCTTATTTTTGTCAGTGCTGCCGTAAATCGCTCACTCATCCTCAACCGCTGCTGAATTTGCAACATGTCTCTGCACCGCAAGCAGCAGTTCGCAGCCCGTATATTTACTATCCTGTTGTTTTAAAACTTATTTTATTTTTGGCATCAAAATTGCTTTGTTAATCATGACAAGATCGCAACGAGCCGAAAGACGGTGCGTTCGACTTTATCCGCGCCGCGGACTTCTTGAATTTTTAACCTTGAAAAGATCGAATATGAAAAAACATACCTTTATCGTTTGCACCTTGCTACTGAATCTATCCAGCGCTTTTGCGGCAGATCCGCCACCCGTACCGGCGAAACCGCCCGTCCAGCCGCTGGGTTTCTTTATTACCAGTACCGCTATCGGTAACGGCGCTGATCTGGGCGGGTTACAGGGCGCGGATGCACATTGTCAAAAACTGGCAACGGATGCGGGGGCTGGCAACCGGATCTGGCACGCCTATCTCAGTACTCAGGCTGTGAACGGTCAAGCCGCGGTCAATGCGCGTGATCGCATCGGTTCGGGTCCGTGGTATAACGCGCGCAGCATTAAAGTTGCCAATAATGTGGCCGATCTGCATGGCGATACGCTAGACAGTGCGCGACTGGGTAACAATCTGAGCCGCACTACCGCTCTGACCGAAAAGAATGAAAACATAAAGGGTGCGGGCGATACGCCTAATCAGCACGACATCATTACCGGATCACAGCCCGACGGTCGCGCCTATGCGGATGCTGCCGATCACACCTGCAAAAATTACACCATCAGTTCTGCCGACGGTTCCACACAACTCGGGCATTTTGATCGCACCGGCGGCGGAAATACCTCATGGAATTCGGCACACCCCAGTCGCGGTTGCGGACAGGACAATCTGGTGAAAACAGGCGGGGCAGGGCTGCTGTATTGCTTTGCCACCAATTAATTTAAAAAAATTCAGATGGCGGGTTGTTGAGCAGCCTGTCGCATCGCTATGCAAACACCCGGCTTTTCGGGGCGTGCTAAATAAAAGGAGAATAAAAATGGGCTCATTAAGCATTGGACACTGGTTAATCGTTTTGCTGGCCGTGGTACTGATTTTTGGCACCAAGAAACTGGCCGGTGTCGGCAGTGATTTGGGTTGCGCAGTGAAGGGTTTCAAGGAAGGGCTGGGGGATTTGAAGTCCGGTGTACATGAAACCAAAAACCTGGATAACCATTAAAACCGGCGTGTGTCCGGACCCGATACAGAGGAGAAAAAAATGTCTGTCAGTATTAAAATTTGGGATTTACCGCTGCGATTGTTTCATTGGTTGATGGCGACCGCCGTGCTTGCCGCTGTGGTCAGCGGTAAATTGGGCGGCAACCTGATCGACTGGCATGGACGTATCGGCCTGTTGCTGCTTGGTTTACTGGTGTTTCGGGTGGTGTGGGGTTTTATTGGCTCAACCCATGCGCGCTTCACCAGCTTCTTTCCGACGCCGACGCGGATTACCGCTTACTTGAAAGGCCAGTGGCAAGGTATAGGTCATAACCCGTTGGGCGCGTTGTCGGCACTGGCTTTGCTCGCTACGCTCGCGGCGTTGGTGGTGACTGGTTTATTTGCTAATGATGACATCGCCTTTCAAGGACCGTTGTTTACGCTGATAAGCAAAGATTTGAGCAATAAATTGAGCGGCTGGCACGCGCTGGCCTTTGATGCACTGATTGTGCTGGTGCCGCTGCATCTGGCAGCGATTGTCTATTATGCGCGGATCAAAAAGCACAATCTGGTCATACCGATGTTGACCGGCAGAAAAGTCGTGCCGAAAGCCCAGGCGGTCGAATTGTCCGGTGGCGGCTTACGCCGTTTTGCCGCCGCACTCACCCTGGCAGTGGTCGCTGTGTGGGGGGTGAATTATGGCGCAAGCTATTTTGCCGCTTCCCCGGCAATACCGGCTGCGACAACAGCAGAACCCAGTTTCTAATTTTTCATCCGTGTTGTTTTTTTAATCCAAGAGGAGCTGTAAATGAAGTTAAAATTAGTTTTAGCGTTGGTGTTGGGCGCTGTCACTGTGTCGGCTATGGCCGGACAAGCAGAAGACCAGCAGGTTAAATTCCGTCAATCCGCGTACTCGTTCGCCGCATGGAACACGACAAAAATCAAAAGCCAGGTCATTGATCATCCTGAAACTTATAACAAGGAACAGGTTGTCGCCGCAGCCAATGCCATCGCCGCTGTGGCCAATTCAGGACTGGGCGCGCTGTTTGGCCCGGGTACCGATCAGGCCACCGGATGGAAAAAGACCCGCCTGAAAGCGGAGTTCTTTGAAAAGCCGGAAGACGTCAAAAAACTGGCTATCGCCTTCAACAAGGAAGCTAACGAGCTGGCTAAAGTAGCGGCCTCCGGCGATAAAGATGCTATCAAGGCTCAGTTTGGTAAACTCGGCGAGACTTGCAAAAATTGCCACGATCAATTCCGTAGCAAGGAATAATCCGCTCCTTTTCAGTTAATTGCCTGGGCGCTTAACTCGTGCGCCCAGCTCGCACATCCTGGTTTTCGTCCCCGTTCTAACTTCCTATATTCATTATTCTGCTAAACATAGCGTTTTTTATTGGTTTTTAAGCCAAGACTAAGCGCATAAGATGCAACTTCATCGCAACTCGCTGTTATTCGCAGCACTTGCATTTATATGAGGAAGTTTAATGTCTGCCACCCTTGCCCGAATTCAGAATGCATCTGAAATTTTCACTCAGTTTGAAAATCTGTTAGAGACAGTCAGAAAAAACGCCGAAATCGACGGTCTGAGCTATGCCGGTGATGTGACGCCCGGGCAGGCATGGGCGCTTTTTTCCGCAGGCGCCGCCGAGATTGTCGATGTAAGAACCTATGCTGAGTTGCAACGGGTAGGCTATGTGCAAGATACCGCGCATGTGGAATGGTTATCCGGCCCGCAGATGGAGAAAAATCCGCACTTCATTAGCCAGCTCAAACTGATCAGCAAAAATGATAACATCGTTCTGCTCCTTTGCCGCAGCGGCAAACGCTCGGTGGCTGCGGCAGAAGCGCTTACGCTCTCAGGTTTTTCAAACATATTTAACATACTGGAAGGCTTTGAGGGCGATGGAAAGCCAGGCTCGGGCTGGCTCAATCACGACCTGCCCGTAGCATACAACTAATATATTTATTCAGGAGTCTCTCATGTCACATTGGTTTGCAGATAATTCACTCTCCATCGGCAATACACCGCTGGTTCGCTTAAATCGCGTCATCGACGGCGCGAAGGCCACTGTGCTGGCCAAAATAGAGGGTCGTAATCCGGCCTATTCAGTCAAGTGCCGCATTGGTGCGGCGATGATTAACGATGCCGAAGCACGCGGTTTACTGACGCCGGGTCGTGAACTGGTTGAGCCTACCAGCGGCAATACCGGCATTGCCTTGGCCTTTGTCGCGGCAGCGCGCGGTATTCCCTTGACGCTGACCATGCCGGACACGATGAGTATTGAACGGCGCAAGCTGCTGGCTGCACTGGGGGCAAAGCTGGTGCTCACCGAAGGCGCAAAGGGCATGAACGGCGCGATCGCCCGCGCACGTGAAATCGCTGAATCCGATGCAAAATATCTGCTGTTGCAACAATTCGAAAACCCGGCTAATCCGGCGATACACGAAGCGACGACCGGTCCTGAAATCTGGAACGACACTGATGGAAATGTCGATATCTTTGTATCCGGGGTAGGTACCGGTGGCACGATTACCGGTGTTTCGCGTTATTTTAAAAAGATCCGTGGCAAGCAAATTCAAACGGTCGCGGTTGAACCTTCGACCAGTCCCGTTTTGACCCAGCATCGTGCAGGGCTGCCTTTGCAACCCGGACCGCACAAGATACAGGGTATCGGAGCCGGATTTATCCCTGCGAATCTGGATCTTGAGCTGGTGGATGACATCGAACAGGTAAGCAACGAGGATGCCGTGTTGTATGCACGCCGTCTTGCGCGAGAAGAAGGCATACTTGCAGGTATCTCCTGCGGTGCTGCGGTTGCTGTCGCCGCACGTCTGGCACAGCGCCCGGAGAATGAAGGTAAGACGATAGTCGTGATACTGCCGGATTCGGCTGAGCGCTATTTAAGTTCTGTCCTGTTTGAAGGTCTGTTTGACGCGGCGGGTCTGGCGATATGAGTCTTCGGGCCGTACAGGACTTGCAAACGAATTGGGGGCTGGACCAGGTGACGGCCCGCTTGCGCGAAGTTCGCCGCAACTGGCGTGAGTCCTGCGCACGCAACCATGAATGCGGCGGACGGGAATTGCCGGCTTCCGGCCCGGTGCACGAGATTATGAATAGCTTGCGCGGCGCCTTATTCCCGATGCGACTGGGGCCGCCCGACCTGCGTCAGGAAAGTGAGGACTTTTATGTCGCGCACACGCTCGATTCCGCCCTGCATGCCTTGCATCAGCAGGTATTACTGGAATTAAACTACACCGCGCGACTGGCAGAGCATGATGCAGTCGTTGGCGTTGAGGCACGCGCGGAGCATATTGTGCGTACCTTTGCCGCCGCACTGCCTGATGTGCGCAGCATGCTGGATACCGATGTACGCGCGGCTTATCACGGTGATCCGGCAGCACAAAATGTGGACGAAATTTTGCTGTGCTATCCGGGCGCGCAGGCTGTCATTCATCACCGTATCGCCCATCAACTGTATCGTCTGGGCGTACCCATGATCGCACGCATCATCGCTGAACTCGCACATTCCGCTACCGGCATCGATATTCATCCGGGCGCGGTTATCGGTTCAGGATTTTTTGTCGATCACGGTACCGGCGTAGTCATTGGCGAAACTGCGATTATCGGCGAACGGGTACGGCTGTATCAGGCCGTGACGCTGGGCGCTAAACGCTTCAATATTCTTGAGGACGGTGCGCTGGAAAAAGGTCAGCCGCGCCATCCGATACTGGAAGACGATGTAATCATCTATGCAGGCGCTAGCATACTGGGACGCATCACCATCGGGCGAAACTCGTCTATCGGCGGGAATGTCTGGCTCACCCGCTCGGTGCCTCCCTGCAGCGTGATTACGCAAGCTAATTCACAGCATGAATTGCCCAGAGCAGAACTGTCATGAATGCCTCAGTAGTACATTTTTCGCAGGTTTTGCGGCAGTTGCGTGAAGAGCGCGGCTGGTCGCAGGAACAGTTGGCTGAACGTGCCGATCTCAATCGCTCCTATCTTGGTGAAGTGGAGCGGGGACACGCTATTCCGTCCTTGATTACCCTCGCGAAACTAGCCGGCGCACTGGAAATTCGCCTGTCATCGTTCATTGCTCGCTGTGAACACGGTTAATTTTCCCCGTCATTGATGGCTATAGCAGGTTGAAGACTCGCGCGAAATAGCAGAATATTGCTTAGCTTTTTTCCATATAACTTTATCGTTTTTTTTCATAAGGAAGTCCCATGACCGCAAATACAAAAGATCAGCTCGCACTAAGCGATGTCGCCGCACGCACGCTGGCCAATGCCACCAAGACCGTTCCGCAACTCGACATCATCACGCCGCGCTGGTTACCGCAAATGTTGAGCTGGGTGCCGCTGGAAGCCGGTATTTATCGTGTCAACCGGGTCAAGGATGCCTCACGCGTCACCGTCGCCTGTTCGCAACGCGATGAGCGTCAATTACCGCAAACCTTTGTGGATTATGAAGAATGGGGCCGCGAGTATATGCTCTCCGCAGTCAATACCGTGGTGGATGTACATACCCGCGTGTCCGATCTGTACAGCAGTCCGCACAACCAGATCAAGGAACAATTGCGCCTGACGATTGAAACAGTCAAGGAACGTCAGGAAAACGAGCTGATCAACAACAAGGAATACGGCCTGCTGACCAATGTTGCCGACCGCCAGCGCATCAAGACCCGCACCGGCGCACCGACACCGGATGATCTGGACGAGTTGATTTCCAAAGTATGGAAAGAACCCGGCTTCTTCCTGGCTCATCCTCTGGCCATTGCTGCTTTCGGTCGTGAATGCACCCGTCGCGGCGTACCACCGCCTACGATTACCATCTCCGGCTCGCCGTTCCTTACCTGGCGCGGCATTCCGCTGATCCCTTCAGACAAGATTCCGGTTGTCGATGGCAAATCCAGCATTATCCTGCTGCGCACAGGCGAGAGTCGTCAGGGTGTGGTCGGTTTGTATCAGCCGAATCTGCCGGGTGAACAAAGCATGGGCTTGTCGGTGCGCTTCATGGGTATCGACCGTCGTGCTATTGCGTCTTACCTGATTTCCCTTTATTGCTCGCTGGCCGTATTGACTGACGACGCGCTTGCCGTGCTCGAAGATGTCGAAGTGGGCAAGTACCATGAGTACAAGTAATTTAACTCAGCAAACGCCAGACTCAGCCAGCGTTCCTGGACAAGGTGATGCATTTGCGGGAGACTTCGTGCCGGATACCGCACTGATCGAACGTTTGGCGAACGAATTGTTCGCAGGCGTTCCAGGCGGTTTATCCGGTGTGCCGAATTCTGTACCCGTCTCACAGGGTTCGTCCCGCGCACCCGAGGCAGGACTGTTCAATCTGCCTGGTGCTGCGCCGTTTGACTTTAACTTTGCCAGCCTGGCTGCCCCGCAAGCTCCCGCAAACTTCGACTTCAAGCCGGATGCGGTGCTGCCCTCGAATCTTGGTGCAGACTTGTACGACGATGCGGTGCTGCGCGATTTGCTCAAGGACAATGCGACTGCACATCCGAAAATGACCGGAGCCGCGCTGTATTTTCTGGATGAAGCGGCCAGATTCAATCAGCCGGCAGCACAGGCGAAGTCAGCTCCTGTCAGATCGGCAGGTGAACGCGCGCCGCAAATCATCACCTCCGGCCACCCGGCTTTTGACGTGTTGGCCGTACGCCGCGATTTTCCGATACTCAAAGAACTGGTGAACGGTCGTCCGCTGGCGTGGCTGGATAATGCCGCGACTACGCAGAAGCCGCAATCGGTGATTGACCGTTTATCTTACTTCTATGCGCATGAAAATTCCAATATTCATCGTGCAGCACATGAGTTAGCCGCCCGTGCCACGGATGCCTATGAAGGCGCGCGTGACAAGGTCGCTAATTTTATCAATGCCGGTTCCAGCAGTGAAGTCATCTTTGTGCGCGGTACGACAGAGGCGATTAATCTGGTGGCACAAAGCTGGGGTCGCAAGAACATAGCCAAGGATGACGAAATCATCATTTCTCATCTGGAACATCATGCGAATATCGTGCCATGGCAGATGCTGTGTGCTGAGACCGGTGCCAAGTTGCGGGTGATTCCGGTGGATGACGATGGGCAGGTGTTGCTGGGTGAGTATGAAAGACTGCTTAACTCGCGTACCAAACTGGTGTCGTTCACGCAAGTTTCAAATGCGCTGGGCACGGTCACACCTGCTAAGCAAATGGTGGATATGGCGCATCGCTACGGCGCTCGCGTGCTGGTGGATGGCGCGCAGTCGGTGTCACACATGAGAGCCGATGTGCAATATCTGGACTGCGATTTCTTCGTATTCTCCGGCCATAAAGTGTTTGGTCCTACTGGTATCGGCGCGCTGTATGGCAAGCCGGAGATACTGGCGGATATGCCACCCTGGCAGGGCGGCGGAAACATGATCGAGGATGTCACCTTCGAGCAGACCCGCTATCACCTGGCACCCAACAAGTTTGAAGCGGGCACCGGCAATATTGCGGATGCGGTCGGACTGGGTGCGGCGTTAGATTATGTGCAAAAGCTGGGCATCGACAACATCAACCGCTATGAACACGAGTTGCTGGTGTATGCGATGCGTGAACTTAAAACCGTACCCGGCCTGAAGTTGATCGGCACAGCGCCGGATAAAACCAGCGTGCTGTCTTTCGTGCTTGACGGCTATCAGACCACCGAAGTCGGCGAAGCATTAAACAAGGAAGGGATTGCAGTGCGTACCGGACATCATTGTGCTCAGCCCATCCTGCGTCGCTTCGGACTGGAAGCTACCGTGCGGCCGTCATTGGCGTTCTACAATACTCACGAGGAAATTGATCGTCTGGTGAGCGTGGTGCAGCAACTGGCGCGCAGATAGCGTGCGATAAGTGAAAAACCCTGCCATTGTTCCGGCAGGGTTTTTTTACGTCAGATTGTCTCGCTTACCAGTTAAATAATTTTCCCGGCGTCAGAGCGAGCGCTGGCAGAGATACGCAAAGTGCACCGGACACGTGAAGCACGCCACCCCCCGTTTATTGCTTGTACACAAGTTTCGCGTCAATCCAGTTCAACAATGCGGCGGGTTATACGCTGTCAGCCACATACGGATTAGTGCGTCGTTCATGCCCAAAGGTGGACATCGGGCCGTGCCCGGGAATGAAATCCACTTCATCGCCTAGCGGAAATAATTTTTTACGGATCGAGGAAATCAGGGTGTCATGGTCTCCACGCGGGAAATCGGTTCGCCCGATAGAACCTTTAAACAGCACATCGCCCACAAGAGCCAGTTTGGCTATCGCATCGAAGTAAATCACATGGCCTGGCGTATGACCCGGCGCGTGCACAACAGTTAGCACCGCTTCACCAACCTGTACAATGTCGCCCCCTTTTAACCAGCGCCCCGGAATGAAAGTTTCAGCGGCTGGAAAACCATAGCTTTCAGCCTTCATTGGCAGCTCTTTAAGCAGAAAAATATCATCAACATGCGGCCCCTCGATAGGAACGTTGAGAATTTTTGCCAGTTGAGCCGCCCCTCCGGCATGATCGACGTGTCCGTGTGTGATCAATAATTTTTCGACAACAACCCCTTCCTGAGTAATCGCAGCGAGTATTTTTTGCAAATCACCTCCTGCGTCGACAACCGTTGCCAGGCGTGTTTTTTCGCACCATAACAAAGTACAGTTTTGCTCAAAAGGGGTAACAGGGATAATTCGAAATTTCATAGCGATTCCAAAGCTGGAGGTGGCAAATTATAACTCGCTAATCGGCAATCAGACCTCAGTTAAGCAATTAAAACGGCAATGATGGAAGCGAACTATGTCGGCAGTTGATAGTGCTTGTTACGAATCAATCTTAACACGGCATCGACAACTTGTTGATCAAACCAAATCCCCTGGTGATCGACTATCTCCCTGATAGCCACCTCGACACCTAGCGCAGGTCGATAAGGACGATACGATGCCATCGATTCAAGTACATCCGCTACCGCAATGATTCTTGCCTCAGCGAGTATATCCTGCCCCTTCAATCCACGAGGATACCCGCTGCCGTCCATTCTTTCATGGTGCTGATGAATAATTTCAGCAATGGGCAAAGCGAACTCAACATCCTTTAGAACTTCATAGCCTTTTTCAGCATGTCCCTTGACCATTTCGTACTCCAATGGTGTCAAGCGGCTTGGTTTAGAAAGAATCTCTGCCGGAATTGCAATTTTACCTATGTCATGAACCAATCCTATCATTTGCAGATTATGGCATTGCTTGTCTGTCCAGCCCATTTCCCGCGCGATGTCACTTGCAATGATCCCAACGCGACGCTCGTGTCCAGAGGTATAGGGATCGCGAAATTCAACCATATTGGAAACGGCTTGCAGCGTTCCATGCATGGAACGTTCCAGTTGCTTCACATATAAAATGGTATCTTCCTCGGCATGTTTGCGGATGGTGATGTCCTGCACGGCGCCGTAAACCTTGACAATCTTGCCGTGATCTAGAATGGCCTGACCTATCGTTCTAACCCACTTGCGCCGCCCCTTTGCCGACAAGATTTCCAGTTCCAGATCATAAGGCTTGCCACTTTCACTTACATCGCGCACAGCATCACTGATGGCCTGACGGTATTCCTCGCAATAATAGCTGATTCCCGCGCCGACGTTGATAGGAGTATCTTCCGGCAGATCGTGAATCCTGGCACATTCCTTAGTCCACGTACCCATTCCTGTCGCAGGATAAAAGGTCCAGCCGCCCGTGTGTGTCATGGCTTCCATGATTTCGAACAAAGCCTGTTGTTCGCGCAAAAAATCTGCCGTCTGTTTGCGTTCGGTAATATCTTGCAACACGCTGCGTGCCTGGCTAGGACCCGCATCTTTTTGTAACCGCAATGAATCCAGCTGGATGTACATCACAGAACCATCGATCCGCTTTATCCTCAACTCGCAGGATTGCTTATCTTCATGTTGCAACACAGCCATAAAGTGCCGCTGCCAGATGCCTTGATCATCCGTGTGAACAAAACCATCAAAACGATGTTTTAAAATTTTCGGGCGTTCACAGCCCAACAGCAAAGCGCCCGTCAGATTGATTTCTGCGATTAAAGCTTCTCGACTAAAGGTAATATAAGCAACAGGGGAGTTATCATAGAAGTCCACAAAACGGTCCCGGGACGCCTCAAGTTCTATATGGGATTGGCGCAATGAGTCATTTTGTATTTCCAGTTCAAGCTGATGCACTTGAAGTTCATGCAAAAGTTTTTCCGCAGTTTGAATCTGTGCATCAACGGGAGGAGTAAGGGCGAGTTCGCTTTCTGCGTCTTCCTGCAACGAATCTGACTCATTTGACTGCTCTCTCAAGCTAGCTCCTTCCCTGATCGGATTTCCAACTACGAATAGTTTAAAAAATTTGTGGCAATTTCAAGACAAATCTATTTAGCTGGCCTGATTTTGCTAATAATTATTTATGGGAAAACGCAAGGAGGGGGGAGCCTCGCAATTTTAAAAACCCCGATGGATAATTGCGAGCCATCGTCACAAGTGGTTATTACTGAACATAAGCTTTGTTAGCGTCTGTTTTATGACTGCGGACGGAACTCAAGGATTAATAAATTCTTGACGTGCATTATGCGTCGGGAATATTTTTAGCGCTATGGCTAAATGCTGATTTTTATCCGGGTGGCATGGCAAATTATATGGGTAGCCTAATCACCGCCTGTCGAACAAGATGAAAATACAGCCCGGGGCTTAAGACACTCGCGTCACAGTTTTGCCGGCTGGAATGCGCTACATTAAGGTAAAATTGCGATACTTCCCCCATTTAATATTTTTTGATGACTATCACGACCCTGATTCCCCCTTATATCGAACCTTCGCAGCTTGTTGATGCCCTGAAGACGCGGGGTTACGGCGTACTGAGCCCTGCGGGCTTAGCCTCATTCACCGGAGGAGCCGGTTTTGAAGTTATAAAAGCGGACTGGGATAATTTGCCGCCGGATAATTTTCTCAAAGATGGCGGGCGCTACCGGCGACGCCGGCATTCCTGCTTCATCGTGGATAAAGCAAAAGTGACTCAGGTGACGCACCGCGCACATTATCAGCCGCTCTCCTACAATGCACTGCATGGCGGCATGCATCGTCTGTTTGAAGCTATGTTGCCATCCACTACCGGGCAAGCGGTATGGGCTGAATTATTGTTGGCTATCTCGCAGGTCTGTTCAAGTCTTAAAGGTGAACAACCCTGGTATGTGGAAGCGCATCAGTTTCGCATTGATACGCTCAACGGCATAGGCCGGCCGACACCAGAAGGCGCGCATCGCGATGGCGTGAATTTTGTCGCGATTTTGCTGGTTGCGCGTGAAAACATCAGTGGTGGAGAGAGCCGCATCTTTGAGTTTGACGGGCCAAACGGGCAACGTTTTACACTGAGTGAACCCTGGACGCTGTTGTTGCTCAATGATGAGACGGTCATACACGAATCTACGCCGATACAACCTAGCAAAGCCGGTGGTCACCGCGACACGCTGGTACTGACATTCCGCTCAGGCGGTTTTCTGGAACCGTTGTGAATTTACCCGCAGATAAATAGCCAAATTGGCGAGTCTCCCTCTTATGTGCTTATTTAGCTGACGCCGTGCTTCGCTGCAGTGCGACCCGGATAACGGCAGGATTGGCGACCCGCTTCATTTGGCTGAATATTGCGGTTCACAGCAACAAGGGCGGCGATCACATCCAGCCGCATTGCCCGCTTAATTTCATATAGAGGCAAAATCCTTAAATGGTAGTAAGGATTTTCCAATAGCGCCCAAAGCATATCCGACGCATAATGAATGTCAGGAATTGATTAGCCACTTGGCTCATCGTCATATAAACGGACGGTAACAAAGCGGATATTCATGACATGTAACAAAATGCCATCAGCCGCTATTCGCATACCTGACATTGAATAACTGCTTCATGTAGTAAAGCTGACGTTGGATGATCTAACCTTTTACTATACATGCGGGGTGTGCCAGCATCCGCCATTCAGAAAATGGCCACATTTGGCTATTGATTATTCTACGTTAAACAATTAAGTGGTTTCCGTTGTGCAAGTCTGAAGTAGTCGTGCTCACGCTGCTAAAGAACAATATGTAAAATCGCTTTATAATCAAATTACTGCATGGCGAGGCGGAGTTTTCTAATGAAAGTGCTAATGGGTTTGTGGCATAGTGTTTATCGACATCCATTGAAGACGCTTCAATATGCTTTCACTTCTTTCAGTATTATTTTTACACTTATCAACGCTATTACGCATTGTATGCCACACATCCAAATCGAAGGACCTAATGCGCTAGTTATTCTTATTAGTGTTGGCTTCGGATGTTGACGCCGACCGAATATTGACCCAGTGTGCCGATTGAATATTGACCCAGGACCGGTTGCCGTATTTGGGGACAGCAACTGTGGATAAGTGTAGCAAGAACTGGTTTTTGTCGTTCACTTTTTCCATTTTTTTGCAACGTAACGAAATGAGGAATTCGCGAAGCGTGTAGGCCGATGCGAATCCCCCATGCCTCAATACTTCATCAGAACGGTTCTTCTGCTGGTGTGTCTTCAGCACCCCGGCGTTTCAGTTCTCGAGACTTGATGCGTGACTTTGCGGTCAGACTGCTGTGCTGGAATCGGTACGAATCGTTACCCGTCTCGACGATGTGACAGTGATGAGTGAGCCGATCCAACAATGCCGTGGTCATCTTGGCATCAATGAACACGCTGGACCATTCTGAGAAGCTCAGGTTGGTCGTGATAATCACGCTGGTGTGCTCATACAGTTTCGAGAGCAGATGGAACAGCAAAGCGCCTCCTGCCTGACTGAAGGGCAAATAACCCAATTCGTCGAGAATCACCAGATCCATCTTCATCAATGCTTGGGCAATGCGTCCTGATTTGCCATCCTGCTTCTCGCGTTCCAGTATATTGACCAGATCAACCGTAGAGTAAAAACGCACCCGCTTGCCCTTCGACGCGATGCCGGAAACAGCGATGGCGGTCGCCAAATGCGTCTTGCCCGTGCCAGGACCACCGATCAAGACTGCGTTTTGCGCCTTGTCAGTAAATTCCAGCGTGGCCAGTTGTTCGACCAGCTTCTGATCCACTTTGGAGGCGTTAAAGTCAAACCTCGCCAAATCCCGATGTGCCGGAAACTTGGCCGCGATCAACTGATTGCGCACCGATCGCATGGCGCGTTCCGTATGCTCTGCACGCAGCATTTGCTCGAGTAAGAGTCTTGAATTTTCTGCTGAACCCGGACTTTGATCCATCAACTCCGCCCAGGCGTCAGCCATGCCGTGCAGTTTCAATGCGTTGAGTTCTGTCGTGATATCAAGCATGACTCACCTCTGTCATGTTGATGTCTGCGTCGTCCGTATCTCGCAGCGTGTCGTAGCGACGGGTGTCGGCAAGCGGCGCTTCCTTGAGTTGCAAACTGGTTTCCACGCAGGCAGGCGCAGGACCTTCTTTGAGGCGTGCCACCACATTGATGACATTCTCGGCACTGATGACGCCGGATTCGAGTACCAGTTCCACCGCCACCAACACAGCAGCAAGGCCTGCGCGCGGGATGACAGCCAGTACCTGCGCCATGATCTTGTCACCCCCCGTATCGCGCATCAATCCCTTGCGCAATTGCAAGAGTGGCGTCGGCATATCAGCAAAGGGTGCACCGTTCCTGAGTGCACCCGGTTTACGTTCCACCAGGGAAATATAGTGCTGCCAGTCATAGCGAACCTTGCACCGTTCGGTCAGACGCTCGTGCGTGGCGACGATACTGCCTCCGGCGACCACGCAGATTTGCGCAGGATATATTCTGTAATTGACCTGCTTCCCGGCCCATTCGCAGGGTGCCGAGTAACGGTTACATTGCACGGTAACCAGACAGGTACTGGACACCTTGACCTGATCGGTTACATAGCCATCAAAGGGCGCAGGCATGGGCATCATCAGCGCCTGTTCCTGCTCCAGCATCTCGGCCACGCTAAGTTCTTTGAACTCGGGATGGTGTAACTCACTCCACAAGGATCGGCAGCGTTCACCCAGCCAGACATTGAGTTCCTCAAAGGAACCAAAGCGTTGATTCTGGGCATCCAGCCAAATGCGACGGCGACAGCTTGAGGTGAGAGACCTGCATACGCCGGTAAATACCGCCAATGACCAAACCTTCTTCGCTCCAGTCAAACTGAAATGCCTCACCCAATTCAAACTTCAGTGGCACAAACGCGCGCGGCTGTTGGCCTTCACGTTCGCGCCACGCACGGATAAAATCAGTTACGCGGGTATAGCCGCCCTGATATCCATCCAGTTGAATTTGAGCATACAGGTCTTTGGCCGTGCGTCTGTTTTGTTTGTGCCGGAGGGAATCCGCCTTGAGCGCCTGTTCCAGCGACTCATGAAAGGCGGTCAGTTTACCGGGCATCTGACCCCGCTGATAGGCAGGCTCCACCACCTCCTCCTCGGTGCTTCTGATCCACTTGTGTATTGTGTTGCGCGACAAACTCGTGCGCTTTGCGATTTCATGCAGCGACTTCTTGTCGCGAAAAAACATCCGTCGAATCTTGCCTATCATTTCCATAGTGATCACCTTTTATCTCCTGCCTTAAAATTAGGCAGGGGTAGTAGAACACCTGGGTCAATTTTCGGTCGGCATAACGCCTATAACTGGGTCACTTTTCGGTCGGTATCAACACC